>OBYQ01000181.1_pt1 | contig 88551 bp, 109 predicted proteins | sample 1538221 | NCBI WGS metagenome assembly OBYQ01 (sample SAMEA2580200, study PRJEB22360) | human gut metagenome | biome: human gut; feature: human-associated habitat; material: faeces | place: Denmark | collected 2008/2010
TCAACATTAACCTTATGTTTTATTGAGGATTTTTAAAATAATGAAGATCTAGAAATGCAAAACTTCAGTTCGGCCTTGCGGACGGCGGGTGCGGCGGCTTGCTTGCCGTTTTGCTCGCGGATGATCGTCATTGCTGAAGCGACCATCGAACCCATGTCGGCGAGATTGGCCGGAAGAAGCAGCGTATTGCCTTCCTTAGCAATTTTTCCGAAAGCTTCCACATACTTTTCTGCGACCTGAAGGTTCACCGCCTGCATGCCCTGCGGCTCGCTGATGGCTTGCGCAACGGCACGGATGGCTTCTGCCTGCGCTTTAGCAACGGCTTCAATTGCACGAGCTTCACCTTCGGCCTTGTTAATGGCAGCTTGCTTTTCGCCCTCGGACTGGGCGATCATGGCCGCTCTTTCGCCTTCTGCAATATTGATTTCTTTTTGCTTCTGGCCTTCCGAAGTGGCGATGACCGCGCGTTTTTCTCGCTCTGCCGTAATCTGCAGCTGCATCGCGCGCAGAATCTCTTTCGGCGGCGTCAGATCCTTAATTTCATAACGCAGAACCTTCACGCCCCAGGTCTGGGCGGCTTCGTCCACGGCCTGGACGACTCTAGCGTTGATCTCTTCACGTTCTTCGAACGTTTTGTCGAGCGACATCGTACCGATAACGCTTCTGAGAGATGTCTGCGCAAGCTGTGTAATGGCCATCACAAAGTCGGACGTTCCGTAGCTGGCAAGTTCCGGATTGGTGACCTGAAAGTAGAGGACGCCGTCCACCTGCAGCTGAGTGTTGTCTTTGGTAATGCAGATTTGGCTCGATGTGTCCATCGGAATTTCTTTGAGCGTCTGGCGATAGGCAACGCGATCGATAATCGGAATGATGAAATTCAGGCCCGGCTGAAGCACGGTGTGAAATTTTCCGAATCGTTCGACGACCCAGGCTTCCTGCTGAGGAACGACGCGAACCGATTTTGCAATGAAGATGACGGCAAAAACTGCCAGCACCATGATGAATACGGCGAACCCTCCGATTGCTTCCATATTATTTCTCCTGTTTGAGTTTGATAATTAAAGTATTTCCGCTCATCCCGACGATCTCCCAAAGGCCTGGAACCATCGGTGAACCTTTTTCCGGTTTGGCATCCCAGACGGTTCCGCGATAGAAAACTCGAGCTTTGCCGTTTTCTTTCCATTCCTTGACTTCGACGGAGTGTCCGTCGTTGATGTGCTGCAAATGGTCGGCATCCGTGCTTACGGAGTTTTTCCTTTTCCGATAGGACAGATAAACACAGCCGGCAATGGCAAAGACGGCAAACGCGAGCAGCTGAAACAGTATCCCTGCTCCGATCACGGCAAAGATAAAGGCGGCCAATGCGGCTACAGCAATAATGAGCAGGTAGATCGTGCCGAGAAGAATGTCGGCGCCGGCTAATACGACGGCTCCGATCAGCCATAAATAAATCATAGAAAACACTTATAGCTCCTTTAGGCTTTGTCCAGAGGCGCAATAACACCGTCTAATCCGGCGAGTACGGACAGCATCAGAATGGACTTCTGTTCGCAGGCATAGACGCCTTTCGGGTTGAACCATTCTTTAAGCGTATGGGTTCCGTATTCTTCGCCGCCGCGTCCGAGTGTCACGGCAGGGATGCCGCGCTCAATGGACATGTTGGTATTGGTGCACCCGCCGGGCAAGAATTTGTAATTTCTGCCGACCGCCTGAGTGGCTAGTTTGGCAAGCTGAATAATCGGAGCGTCATCCGGCTGAGTTCCGGCCGGGACGTCCAGCGTCTTTTCGATCGAAAGACTGAGACTGGGTTCTCCTTCGCTGCCTTCTTTTTCTTGTTCGATTTCAACGCCTCCGCGGATGGCTTGATAGATTTGTTCTTCTACTTCATTCAGTGCAGCCTGAGAATTTGAACGAGCATTGATCTTGAAGACTGCTTTCTGAGCGATGGCGTGAATTGCTTGACCGCCTTCGATCAAACTGACGGTCAAGGTTGTCTTAGGATCTTTCGGCGGAACGATCTTGGCGATTTCCGCGATGGCCAAGCCTGCGGCATGGATGGCGCTGACGCGTTCGCACGCTGTCCACGCGTGACCGCCCGGGCCTTCAATCGTGACCTCAAGGTCGATCATGCCGGTGGCGTTGGCGTAAAAAATTTCTGCCGTCGCGCCGTCAATAGAAATTGTGGCCAGCAGTTTGGTTTTGTCTTTGAGCTGGTCAAGCGTCCAGGCCATGCCTTTCATGCCTCCGAGACCTTCTTCGCAGACCGTACCGCAGAAGTAGATATCGTGAACGGGTCGAAGATTTGCCGCTTTAAAAGCTCTCAGAACCGCGAGGTTGGCGGCGATGGCGCGCGTATCGTCGCAAATGCCGGGGCAGTGGATACGTCCTTCGGCATCCGTCTCGATACCTTTAACGTCTCCGAAAGAGAACACGGTGTCTAAATGGCCTTCGAGTAAAACACTGCAGCCGGTGTTGCCGGTCCCATGCAGTTTGCCGATGACGTTGAAGTGCTCGTCCATGTAGATGTCATCTAACCCGGCTTCGCGCAGCATGCTGAGGTAACGCTCTGCTTTGGCCTTTTCGTGACCGGTCGGAGCTTCGATCAGTACGAGTTCTTTCTGATCACGAATCGTTTCTTCGAGATGCTCTTTCACATAGTCGAAAGCACGTTGTACGGAAGGGCTGGTTTTGACTGTTTCTACAGCTTTGACAATCTTGGGAGAGAAGTGTTCCATTTTCGGACCTTTTTGTAGTAATTGAAGATTTGGAATAGGTATCCTTGCAACATTCATATTAAGAAAATCGCATAAGGAGCGAAAGTGCTAATTTCATTTTTGACGCTGATTCTGTCGTTTTGCATCGGAATTCTGTCCGGCCTTTTTTTTCGGAAGAGAGTTCCTAATTTTCTCGGGGTGGTTTTGGCTTGTGTCATAGGTGCATTTATCGGTATCTTGGCAACCTACCTGATTCTCAAATTCCTCCTTTGGGTAGAAGTAATCGGCTCAGTGAATACCGATTGGTTTATTCGCCAATGTATTTGGCTTGCGGTTCTTGCGATTTTCGGCGTCATCCTGAGCGGGAAAGCGTTTAAGAATAAACCCGAGAAATAAGTTCAAACGCTAATGAACAGAAGGCTGAAAAGCTGAAAAAGTAAGGCGGGACTAAGCATTAGGCTCCGGTTAGACAGTAAAATCTATTTTTTATGTTCGGCCGGGCTTTTTGCGTCCGCGCTCGAACCAATCGAATAATTTGAAGAATTTTTGGAGAAAGATTAATGATCGAAGTAACTCTGCCCGACGGCTCCAAACGTGAATTCAATTCACCGGTTACCGTAGGTGACGTTGCAGCCTCTATCGGCGCCGGCCTCGCTCGCGCTGCTTTGGCAGGTAAAGTTAACGGCAAACTCGTGGACCTGTCTCACCCGATTACCGAAAACAGTACGGTTTCGATTGTGACTGACAAAGACCCTGAGGGCCTTGAGATCATTCGTCATTCGACCTCTCACTTGATGGCTCAGGCTGTCAAAGAGCTGTACCCGCAGGCCCAGATCACGATCGGACCGGTGATTGAAAACGGTTTTTACTACGACTTCTCTCTGCCGAAACATTTGACCAACGAAGATCTTCCGCTCATCGAAAAGAAGATGGACGAGATCGTTAAACGCGATCTTCCGATTGTTCGTGAAGAGATGGACCGCGACGAGGCCGTTAAATATTTCAACTCCATCGGCGAACACTACAAGGCCGAAATCATCGGCTCTATCCCTGCCGGTGAAACCATTTCTCTGTACCGTCAGGGTGACTATGTCGACCTTTGCCGCGGACCCCACGTCCCGAGCACCGGTCGCCTGAGAGTTCACAAGCTGATGAAACTTGCCGGCGCTTACTGGAGAGGTGACAGCAAGAACGAAATGCTGCAGCGAATCTACGGTACCGCCTGGGCTAAGAAAGACGATATGGCTGCTTACCTCCACATGCTGGAAGAGGCAGAAAAACGCGACCATCGCCGCCTCGGCAAAGAACTCGATCTCTTCCATTTCCAGGAAGAAGCTCCCGGCCTGATTTTCTGGCATGCACGCGGCTGGGCACTTTGGCAGCAGGTCGAACAATACATGCGCCGTGTTTACCAAGATAACGGCTATCAGGAGGTTAAGGCACCTCAGCTGTTAGACCGTTCTCTGTGGGAAAAATCCGGCCACTGGTCCAAGTACAAAGAGAATATGTTCACGACAGAGTCGGAAAACCGCTACTACGCACTGAAACCGATGAACTGCCCGGGCCACATTCAGATCTTCAACAGCGCCGTTCGTTCTTACCGCGATCTGCCGATCCGCTACGGTGAGTTCGGCGCTTGCCACAGAAATGAACCGTCCGGCTCTCTGCACGGTTTGATGCGCGTCCGCGGCTTCACTCAGGACGACGGACATATCTTCTGTACCGAAGATCAGATTCTTTCCGAATGCACTGCTTACACCAAGCTCGTTCAGAAGGTCTATGCCGACTACGGCTTTACGGACATCTCTTACAAGATTGCAACACGTCCGGAAAAACGTATCGGCGATGATGCAACTTGGGACAAAGCAGAAAAAGCTCTGATGGATGCTTTGGATGCTTCCGGCATCAAATATGACATCCTTCCGGGTGAAGGCGCATTCTACGGTCCGAAGATCGAATACCATCTGCGTGACTCCTTAGGCCGCGGCTGGCAGTGCGGTACGATCCAGGTTGACTTCCAGATGCCGTCTCGTCTCGGTGCCGAATATGTGACCGAAAGCAACGGCAGAGCCACTCCTGTCATGCTTCACCGCGCGATTGTCGGCAGCTTGGAACGCTTCATCGGCATGCTGCTCGAACACTATGCCGGTCAGCTTCCTCCGTGGCTCGCTCCGGTACAGGTCGCCGTTGCCAACATTACCGACGATCAGGCCGATTACGCTCAGGAAGTTGTTTCTATGCTCAAAAAGGCGGGTCTTCGCGCCGAAGCAGATTTGCGAAACGGCAAAATTACATATAAGATTCGCGAACTTAGCCTGCAGAAGCTTCCTTACATCCTCGTTGTCGGAGCTAAGGAAAAGGCAGAAGGTAAAGTCGCGGTTCGAGTTCGCGGCGGCAAGGATCTTGGCGCCATGAGCGTGGAAGACTTTATTAAGCTCGTTCAGGAAGATGTGGCCACACGCCGCAACGTGAACGAAATTGAATAACTAATTGGAGACGAAAATAGCTCAAGAACGTACACACCGGATCAATGGCGAGATCCGCGTCCCTGAAGTTCGCTTGACAGGTCTTGACGGCGAGATGATCGGTATCGTCAGGACCTCTCAGGCTTTAGCCATGGCCGAAGAGGCAGATGTTGACTTAGTGGAGGTCGCGCCGAACGCTCGTCCTCCGGTCTGCCGTTTGATGGATTACGGTAAATTCCGCTATCAGGAGCAGAAGAAGGCACAGGAACAGAAGGCCAAGCAGAAGGTCATTCAGGTCAAGGAAGTGAAGTTCCGTCCGCAGACGGATAAGAACGACTACGACACGAAACTTCGTGCTTTGACTCGTTTCTTAGCCGACGGCAATAAAGCAAAGGTCACACTGCGCTACAGAGGCCGTGAAATGGCTCACCAGGAATTTGGTACAGATCTCCTGAATAAAGTGAAGGAAGATTTGGCCGATATCGCTCAGGTCGAATCCTTTCCTAAACTTGAAGGCCGCCAGATGATTATGGTTCTGGCTCCTAAGAAAAAGAAATAATATTCTTACAAATTAATGATTTGTTTTGGAGTATTATTACGACCCTGCTTTCGGGCAGAAAATAAGTGAAACCAGGCTGAACAAGATCCTCAGTGTCTGAGGGCGCCTGCAATCATCTAATAAAAGGAACTTAGGCAAAATGCCCAAGATGAAAACTAAAAAAGCTGCGAGCAAGCGTTTTAAAGTTCGCTCCGGCGGCTCCATCAAGCGTGCACACGCTACCAAGCGTCATATTCTCACCAAGCGCACGACGAAGAACAAACGTCACCTGCGCGGCATGTTAACCATCAGCGAGTCGGATAAAAAAGAAATCCGCGCGATGATGCCTTACGCTTAATTTAGAGGAGAGAATAAGATGCCCCGAGTAAAACGTGGTGTAACGGCTCGTGCCCGTCATAAGAAAGTATTTGCGCTGTCCAAGGGCTTTACCCTTCGCCGCAATAATGTTTATCGTGTCGCTAAGCAGGCAGTTATGCGTGCCGGTCAGTACGCATACCGCGATCGCCGCAACAAGAAACGTGTATTCCGCCGTCTGTGGATTGCTCGTATCAACGCCGGTGCTCGTGCCAACGGCATGAACTACAGCCAGTTCATGAACGGCCTCAAGAAAGCCGGTATTGAACTCGACCGTAAAGTTCTGTCCAACATGGCCATCTTCGATAAAGAAGGTTTCGCCGCTGTTGTTGCCAAAGCTAAGGCTAGCCTTGCTTAATTAGCTTCAGACACGCAGGTTTCAAGCCGATTTCAGTGCTTTGAAACTGCTAAAATACCTACAAAAGCCTGGTTTGATATGCCAGGCTTTTGTTTTTTCAGGTTACTAAAAATCCAACTGACCCAATATGGAAGATCTCAGTCTAATCATTCAATCTGCCAAAGAGGCTTTTGATCAGGCCGCAACGCCGGCAGCCCTGGAAGACGCGAAAGCTGTCTATCTCGGCAAAAACGGTTCTTTGACAGCATTGCTGAAGGGGATGGCAAAACTGTCCATCGAAGAAAAACGCGCTCGCGGAGCCGAAATCAATAAAGCCAAACGTGAAGTCGAAACGCTGCTCAATAATCGACGCGAAGCTTTGGCCCGCGAAGAACTTAACCGTAAATTGACCTCTGAATCGGTCGATATCACATTGCCGGGCCGCACATTCGGCAACGGCGGTATTCATCCGGTCATGAGAACCTGGATGCGCGTTGAAGAAATCTTTAAAACCATCGGCTTTGATGTTGCCGACGGCCCTGAAGTTGAAAACGACTGGTACACCTTTACAGCCCTGAATAATCCTCCTAATCATCCGGCCCGCAGTATGCAGGATACGTTCTACGTTGACATGAAGGATGAAACCGGCAAGCAGCTTCCGTTGAGACCGCATACCTCTCCGATGCAAGTTCGCTATGCCCGTCAGCATAAGCCGCCTATTAAAGTTATCGCTCCCGGAAGAACCTATCGTGTGGACTCTGACGCAACGCACTCTCCAATGTTCCATCAGGTCGAAGGTCTTTGGATCGACGAAAACATCAGTTTTGCCGACTTGAAGGGCGTATACGTTGACTTCCTGAAGCGTTTCTTTGAAACGGACGACTTAATCGTTCGTTTCCGTCCGAGCTACTTCCCGTTCACTGAACCGAGCGCTGAAGTGGACATGATGTTCACCAGCGGCCCGAGAAAGGGAAAATGGCTGGAAATCAGCGGCTCCGGTGAAGTCCATCCGAATGTGGTCAGAAACTTCGGATTAGACCCGGAACGCTACATCGGTTTTGCTTTCGGTTCCGGCCTCGAAAGACTGACCATGCTCCGCTACGGAATCGATGACCTTCGTCTTTTCTTCGAAGGCGACCTCCGCTTCCTCAAACAGTTCAACTAATCGGCGAAAGGATAAAAATGTTATTTTCAGAAGAGTGGCTGCGCCATTACATCAATCCTGCCCTCAGCAGCGATGAGCTGTGCGAAACCCTGACGATGGGCGGCCTGGAAATCGAAGGCGCAGAACCGATTGCGCCGGCCTTCACCGGTGTGGTCGTTGCTCAGGTATTGACCTGCGAACAGCATCCGAATGCAGACAAACTGCATGTCTGCACGGTGGATATCGGTAAAGAGGAACCTGTGCAAATCGTCTGCGGTGCTCCGAACGTTAGAGCCGGAGTCAAGGTTCCGTGCGCTACCATCGGCGCCGTGCTTCCGGGCGACTTTAAGATTAAAAAGGCCAAACTCCGCGGTGTCGAGAGCAACGGTATGCTTTGCTCCAGCAGAGAATTAGGCATCAGCGAAGATCATTCCGGTCTGTGGATTCTTCCGGAAGACGCCCCTGTCGGTGAAGACATTCGCGTCTACGAACGTCTTGACGACAAGAAGATTGAAGTCAAAGCAACTCCGAACCGCGGTGACGCTTTAAGCGTGATCGGTGTCGGCCGTGATTTGAGAGCGCTGACCGGTGCCGAGCTTTCCCTCCCGGATTTCTCTCCGGTTCCGGCTACCTGTGACTGCGTTCACGAAGTACGCAATGAAGCTCCGGATCTTTGCGGACGCTTCGCCGGCCGTGTGGTCTGCGGCGTCAATGCTAAGGCTCCGACTCCTCAGTGGATGAAGGACCGTCTGGAGCGTTCCGGGCAGCGTTCGATTTCTGCATTGGTGGACATTTCCAATTACGTCATGCTCGAGCTCGGCCGTCCGACTCATATTTTTGACCTCGATAAGCTTGACGGTCCTCTGACCGTTCGCTGGGGTAAAGAAGGTGAGAAAGCCGAACTCCTTAACGGTCAGACTGTTGATATCGATCCGTACTTTGGTGTGATTAGCGATAACAACGGTATTGAAGCCATCGGCGGCATCATGGGCGGCGATCATGATGCTGTTTCATTAGACACGAAAAATGTCTTTATTGAGGCTGCTTTCTGGTGGCCCAAAGCCATTCAAGGCCGCTGCAGAAAATTAAACTTCTCCACGGACGCTGCTTATCGCTTCGAGCGCGGGGTGGATTTCCAGTCCAACGTGGACCATATGGAATATATCACTCGACTGATTCTCGAGATCTGCGGTACCTCTGAAACGAAGGTTGGTCCGGTTGTCGACGAAATTGAAGAGCTTCCGGTTCGCGAGCCCGTTCGCATGAGAGCTGACCGCTGCAGAAAAGTTATCGGTGCAGATATCTCCGACGACAAAATGGCCGAGTGCTTTACTCGCTTAGGCTTCTCTTTCAAGAAAGAAGGAGACACATTCGTTGTGGATGCTCCGAGCTATCGCTTTGACATCGAGATTGAAGAAGACCTGATCGAAGAAGTTGCTCGCCTTTACGGTTATCAGAACCTGACGGAAATTCCTCCGCTGGCTCGCGTAGCCATGCTCGAACGTCCTGAAGCCAAACTCGACCGTCATGAACTTCGCAAGAAGATGGCCGGCTTAGGATTCCAGGAGCTGATTAACTACTCCTTCATCAGTGAAGAAGCGGAAGCAGACTTTGCCGAAGTTAAGGATCCGATTAAAGTTTTGAATCCGATCGCTTCCCAGATGGCTGTCATGAGAACACAGCTGATCTCCGGCTTGGTGGATCGTCTTAAGTACAACCTCAATCGTAAAGCCGACAGAGCAGCCTTGTTTGAATTAGGCCGTATCTTCAGACGTGATCCCTCCGTTAAGGGCTCCGACGCTGCCGTTGAAGGCGTGTATCAGCCGCTGCATCTTGCCGCTCTGGTATACGGCTCAGCTCGCCCGGCTCAGTGGGGAGAGAAGGCTAGAAACTTTGACTTCTTCGACTTGAAGGGTGCGGTTGAGATGCTGCTTCCGGGCCGCAACCTCCGCTTTGAAAAATCTAACCATCCTGCACTCCATCCGGGACGCGCCGCTACTGTTTATCTCGACGGCGAAGAAATCGGATTTATTGGAGAGCTTCATCCCGAGCTCGCTCATAAGTATGAGCTGCCGCATTCTCCGGTCGTCTTCGAGCTCAAGGAAGAAGCGCTTCTTGATGTCGGAGTTCCGGTCAACCGCAGCCTGTCTAAGTTCCAGCCGATGTCCCGCGACGTCGCCGTGTTTATTGACGATGCAGTTCCGGTTCAGAAACTGATGGACGCCGTTCGCAAGGCCGCGAAGAAAGATCCGCGCCTGCTGAGTTTGTCATCTTTCAAACTCTTTGATCTTTACAAACCTCAGGATGGTGCTAATGTAGGGAAGAAGAGCCTTGCGTTTAACATGTTGCTCCAGCGTCCGGATGCTCAGCTTTCTGAAGAAGAGGCTGACGAGGCCGTCGCCGCTGTGGTAGAAGCCCTCGCTAAAGAGGGCGCAGTCTTGAGAGATTAAGGGGAAGTCATGGCAAACATTGGTCCTGACAATTTTGAACTCGTCAAAGAGTTGCTTGGGGATAAGAACACAATGAACCGCAGCACGCTCGAAGAAGTTCTTTTCGAGGAGCTCGGTTTCAGCCGCGAGATGTCTCGAGTTTTTGTGACTCAGTTTTTCCAGACCATTTCGGATGTTTTAGCAACCGGAGAAGAGGTAAAACTCACGACACTCGGCAGGTTTGAAATCTGCGGCAGAGCATACAAAATGTTCTTTGACCCGGAGGCCAAGGAATGGTTTGACGCTCCGACCCGTTTGGATGTCTACTTTCATCCTTCCAAGAAACTGACGGACTTTATCGATTACAACCTCCGCCAAAAGGCTTGATAGCGGATGCCCAGAAAGAAAAAGCTTCCTGAATTGCCGCCGATACCTTCGAAAAGGTATTTTCCGATTCGGGAAGCGAGCACACTTTGTGGTGTAAAAGATTATGTCCTGAGGTTTTGGGAAAAAGAATTTTCTCAGCTCAGACCGATGAAGCGCGGCAGCCAGCGTGCTTACCGCGCAAAAGATATTTTGATTGCCCGCAGAATACGGGAGTTGCTCTACGGAGAAGGCTATCGTATTGATGCGGCAAGAGAAATTTTGAATAAAGAAGACAGGGAAGCAAAAGCCGGCGCTTCGGCGCCGCAGCTTCCGGAAGCTTATCTACCCGGTTTTGATGGGGCCGGAGCGTTTGCTCAGCCGGAAATCGATTGGGACGAATTTGATTCTGTCGTCTATAACTTAGAAAAAATCGAAGAGTTTTTGCACAATTAAAAAAAATCGTGTAATATCACGGTTCTTGAGTCGGGGCGTAGCGCAGCCTGGTAGCGCACTTGCATGGGGTGCAAGGGGTCGCGAGTTCGAATCCCGCCGCCCCGACCACAAATTCTCGAAAGGTTGTCCAAGCGACAACCTTTTTGTTTTCTGCGGCTGTTACGGAGGAATTCAGCATGGCTTGTATTCTTTTTCCTTCACCAATCTTCGGGCCGGTTCATTCCAGACGCTTAGGCACTTCTTTAGGTATCAATCTCTTGCCGGCTGAAGCTAAAGTCTGTTCTTTTGACTGCGTGTACTGTGAATGCGGCTTTAATAAAGATCACGATGCTAAGCGCAAATTGCCTACGCGCGAAGAAGTCCGTACTGCGTTAGAAAAGAAACTCATTTATCTGCAGAAAACAGGAGTCGTACCCGATGTCTTTACGTTCGCCGGAAACGGAGAACCGACTTCTCACCCTGATTTTTACCTCATCATTGACGATACGATTGAACTTCGAGATCGTTATTTTCCCAACGCTAAAATCAGCGTCTTAAGCAATTCCACATTTCTGGCTCGCGACAGAGTAGTTAAAGCTTTAGCAAAAGTGGACAACCCGATTATGAAACTCGATACCGTGAACGCGGACTACATCAGGCGGATTGATCGTCCGAACGCCAAGTACGACGTAAAAGAAGTCATCGAAAAGCTTAAAAATATGCCGGTTCGTCCGATTATCCAGACGATGTTCATGAAAGGCGAGTTTGAAGGGCAGTCTGTGGATAATACGATAGACGAGTTTGTAAATCCCTGGATTGACGTGCTCGAAGAAATCAAGCCTCGGGAGGTAATGATTTATACCCTTGATCGCGACACTCCGGCTGCAGGGTTAAAAAAGGCGGACAAGGAGTCTCTTTGTAAAATTCGAGATAAACTTGAAAAAAGAGGTTTCCGCGTCATGGTAAGTGTTTAAGGATAAACACTTAATTTTGAAATTTATGTCATTTTTGTCATAAAGCTGTCATATTAAGTTACTAAATTGGAAGGTGATTTCATAACAACCTTTGAGGACTAAATGCCTGAATCTCTTCCGATGAAAACTCGTCTTTTATTAGCCGGGGCTTCTCTCCAATTGATCTCCCTTGCTAAAAAGTCTGAGAAAAAAGAGAAGAAGCAAAAAGTCGTTACTGTATCTGCAGGAATGACCTTGTCTAAGGCGACTGCCTAACTTTTCGACAGGACTAAAAATTTCGTCGGCCGATTGCCGACATTGATGTGCAGCCGTAGTGATTCAGTAAACCTACGGCTTTTGCCTTTTCGGAGCTCCTCAAAAATACTTTCCCGTATTCGGTCCTCGCTCTGCGCGCGTGGCATTGGATAAGATCTCGGAAAATCGCGATAATTGAGGGCTGAACACTTCGGCTATCTTTGAGGAAGCGATGAACATTTTGATTTCAAACGACGACGGTTACTTAGCCCCCGGCATTCAGGAACTCGCTCGTCGTATTCGCCGATTCGGCAATGTCACAGTAGTAGCGCCCGAGCAAAATCACAGCGGCGCCAGCAATTCTTTAACGCTTAACCGTCCGCTTTCCGTCCGTCAGGTTCAGGAAAATGTTTTCTTTGTGAACGGCACACCCTCAGATTGTGTTCACATTGCTTTAACCGGTTTACTCCCCCAAAAACCCGATATCGTTTTAAGCGGCATCAACTGCGGACAAAATATGGGCGACGATGTGCTTTATTCCGGTACTGTTGCAGCCGCGATGGAAGGCTTTTTATTTGGCTGCCCGTCCTTTGCTTTTTCTCAAGTGCATTCGGGTTGGTCCTGTTTGGATTCCGCCGCGGAGGTCGCTGAGTATATTGTGGACAACTTTATTAAAAATCCGCTTCCCGCACCGTTCCTGCTGAATGTCAATATTCCCAATACAACGATTGACCAGCTCTCCGGATTAGTCGTGACACGCCTTGGCCGTCGTCACGCAGCTCAGTCCGTGATCGAGCAGGTTAACCCGCGAGGCGAGACAATTTATTGGCTCGGTGCCGCCGGTGATGCCCGCGACAGCACTCAGGGCACCGATTTTTGGGCCACATCGCACAACTACGTCAGCATGACGCCGCTCCAAGTGGATATGACCAATTACGGGATGTTGGATACCGTTCGCGCTTGGTGTAACAGCTTTCAGTCCTGAGAATAATTTGATTTGTTCTGACGATTGAAGTCTTTTTACTTAAAATCTGTTCGGTAAAGAAATAAAAGAGGCTCATGGAGGAGTTATGAATTGCAGTAAGTATCTTTGGCCGATGGTGTTTGCTTCGCTGATGGCCGGCTGTTCGTTTACCGGAGGCAATGCCCCGATATCCGACGGTTCAGCGACGGCTTCCGTCTATACCGTTAAGCCCGGAGACACGCTGTATGCGATTTCCTCCCGTTATGGCCTCGATCCTGCCGTGGTCGCACGCGAAAACCACTTGACGAATCCGTCCCACCTATTGGTCGGTCAGAAACTCCGCTTGTCCGTGTCTTCTTCAACAGATGCCAATATTCGCAGAGTAGAAGCCAATACTAAGACGCAGACAAGCTCGAGCAGCTCTGCGAAGTCCTCGACTTCTTCAAGTGCTGCTCCTGCCGCTTCTGCAAGTAATACGCAGGCGGCTTCTTCAAGCACTTCTGTCGGCAGTGCCAACGGCACCTACGGCTGGCCGGCTTCCGGAAAGATTATTCAAAATTTCGGCGGTATGAATAAAGGTATCGATATCGCCGGCTCCGAAGGAGAAAAGGTCCACGCCGCTGTGAACGGTACGGTACTTTTTGACGGCCAGGTACAGGGCTACGGCAAGGTCGTAATGATTCGCGATAAGGACGGCTGCGTTTCTGTCTATGGCCGCGTGAAATCGATCACGGTAAAACAGGGCGATCAGGTTCGCAAAGGACAGGCGATTGCCGTGATGGGAACGACGGATGTTTCTCCCCGTGTCCATTTTGAAATACGCAAAAACGGCAAACCGATTGATCCTCTTACAATGCTCCAAAAGCGCTAAGTTAGAAGTTAGGAAAATTCATGGCACGAGCTAAAAAAGAACGGGCAAAGTATGTCGCCGTTATTGAGTCCTTGGATCAGGAAGGCCGTGGTGTCGCACGCCGCGACGGTAAGGTCGTTTTCATCGAAGGGGCGCTCCCCGGAGAAAAAATTGAATACGAGGTCTACCGCAGCAAACCTTCCTTTGAATTAGGACTGACCACCGAAATCTATAAGGAGTCTCCGCTTCGCGTTTTGCCGAAGTGTCCTTATTTCGGCGTCAAGGACGGCAGCTGCGGCGGCTGTGCCATGCAGCACCTCGAAGCGCATGCTCAGGTTGCGATGAAACAAAAGGTTTTGATGGACGCCTTGTGGCATATCGGCAGGGTTCGCCCCGAGCAGGTGCTGGCACCGATCTATGGCTCTGCATGGAGATACCGCCACCGCGCTCGTTTGTCCGTGCGTGAAGTCGCAAAAAAAGGAACCGTGCTGGTCGGCTTCCATGAAAAGCGTTCGAGCTTTATCGCAGACATGAAGAGCTGCGAAATCCTGCCCAAGCGTGTCAGCGATCTGCTGGTGCCGCTCCGTGAACTCATTAATTCTTTATCGTTGCGCAAGAAGCTTCCTCAGATTGAATTGGCCGTGACCGATGAAGCACTGGCGTTAGTATTGCGTGTTTTAGAAAAACCGACTGCCGACGATGAAGCAAAGCTCAGACAGTTCCAGAAGAACTATGGCGTCGATTTTTGGTATCAGCCAAAAGGCCCGGACTCCATTTATCCGATGGATCCCGAAAACGCTGCTCGCTTGAAACTGCACCATCGGGAAACCGGTGTGGAAGTCGTCTTTAGACCTACAGACTTTACACAAGTAAACCATCGCTTGAACGAAGTGATGGTGACTAGAGCGCTTCGATTGCTGCATCTTGAACCCTCGTCTAAGGTCATCGATTTCTTCTGCGGGCTCGGCAACTTTACGCTGCCGCTGGCAACCAGAACAGCGAAAGTTCTTGGTATTGAAGGCAGCTCCGAGCTGGTCGAACGTGCACGCGCGGGCGCTAAAGACAATAACCTCGCGGATAAGACCGAATTTGAGGCTCGTAATCTGTTTGACTGGACACTGGACGATTGGGATGCCGTTTGGAATAAGCTCGGCGGTGTAGATCGAGTTCTTATCGACCCGCCCCGCGAAGGCGCAATGGCACTTTGCCGCTCACTCGCCGAAACGGACAAACGTCCTGCACGTCTGGTCTATGTTTCCTGCAATCCGGCCACGCTGGCCCGCGATGCTGCGCTGCTCGTTAGGGAAGGGGGCTGGAAACTGCTGTCTGCCGGTGTGATGAATATGTTCCCTCACACTGCACACGTCGAGAGCATTGCCGTTTTTGAACCGGGTCCTAAACCGGTAAAAGTCGACGAAATCGATGAAATCGAAATCGGCGGAATGACTGAAGAGGCTGAGCAAGAAGCTCGATCCGAAGAGCCGATGATTTGACGGAAATGACGCCTTTGGTTATTCAGATCGTAATTCTGTTTGTCAAAATTTTGGCGGAGCTGCTGCTCATCATTCTGGTGCCGGCCTTCGCCTTAAAATTTTTCAAAAAAGATTTAAGTTTCGGACTGGCGTTTTCGGCTTCTATTTTGATGATCCTGCTGCCCGTCCTCACTTACGTAAACAACGCCGAGTTAAACAACACCATACTGCCTTTTGCGGCATGGGGTGTGGCTTCCGTGCTGACCTTATCCTGGATGACCTGGGGGCTGTCGACCGGAGCCATCATCTCTTTTTTGTATGCGGCTTACCTCATCGTTGAAAGCCGCTCCCGCGGAACGATAAATTTGGTTCTGCTTTTCACGGGCCTCGGCTACCTCTTAAATTTGCTTTCTCAGGCGGCCGCGCCGTACCTGCTTTTCGGATCTTTCGGAGCAAATCTTGCCAAAGAAGACCTACCGTTTTTATGCTTGTCGCTGGTACTTGCCTTAAGCGTGGGTATTTACGTAAAGTATTCTGAGGCCGCTGGAAAAACATTCAGCAACTAATAAACAAATAAAACTAAGGAGAAAGAGAGTGGAAGAAAGCGGAGTATTTGAGTACTGGTTTGCTTTTTTGTTTGCATTGGGCTTTTGCGTCTGGTTTCCGACCTATGTCGTTAAAACCAAGGGCCAAGGCATCTCGACTTGGGGACTGGCCCTTTGCATTGTCGTTTTGTTTATCGGACTGCCGCTGCTTTCGATCAGTTTGATCCGAGATATCATCCCTTCTTTGTGGCTGAGCTTTACAAGCGCGAATTATGAGTCTCCGAGCATTTCGATGCTCTTTGGGACGATCAATAAGATGGCAACACTTGATCAGCTTTATGTGGCGCTCGCAATAATTTGTATTTTGGTTGCTATCGGTCAGAGTATTTTTGCTTCATGGCTGCTGTATATCCGTCACAACCGCGAGAGTCTGATTCGCGCTCTGCGAATTATGTGGACCTCTGCCTTCTTCATCGTGCTGGCAGCAGGCATTCTTCCGCTCATTATTTTGGGCGCGCATGGGTTTACCGTCGCCGTGCCGGCCGGCTATACGATGGCTGCCTACATCGCAGTGCTCATGTTGATCACTGCCTACCTGAGAATGAGTCCGAAGGTAGCGGATAATTACCCGATTAGCCACCAGCCGAAAAAAGATCGAGAGAAGAAATAGGAGTGAACGCATGGAATTTCTTATAACTGTCCGCACACTGATTGCAACAACCGTGATGCTGTTTTGCTCATTATGGCTGGCGCGGCAGTTAAAGATCCATCGTCCGAGACTTCCGGTTTCTGCCGTTTTGATTTTGTCTTTGATTATGCTGTTTGAACCCGGCATGCTGGCCTTCTTGGTTTGGGTAGTGCACGATATAGCATCCGTTAACGGGGGGTTGATGATTCATGCCTATACCTTTGTTAAGGCGGCGGCCGCGATTTATTTGCTTTTCATTTTTCCTTCGATTTGGTTTGCCAGAAGCTTCTATATCGAAAGTAAACTTCTAACCCTCAAAGCACTGCGTTTCGCGATTATCCTTCCGGCCGCATTTGCCGCCGTCATCTTTATTGAAGTCCCGAAAATGATCTGGCAGCATCGCGCTTCAGAGCTCGTCTCTTCCGGCTGGGAAACATTCATCGTGGTTGCCGTGATTAACCTGATCCTGCTCAGCTTGACCTATCGTTTCAAACCCTCGAATACACCTGCGCCGTGACCGGCTGCAGGAGAAAATGCTCGACAGAAAACTAAGTAATCAGGCGTTTCAGCCTCTCGTAAAGCCTTAGTCCAATCTCCCTGCATGATAAAATCAACCGATTGTCTTGTAGACAAAAGAAGTGCGGAATCCTCCGCATTTCTATTTTTTACTTTTATTCGTTTTTAAGAGATTGAAATGGCTATTGAACGCACACTTTCGATTATTAAACCCGATGCAGTTGCCAAAAACGTTATCGGTCAGATCTACTCCCGCTTTGAATCCAACAACCTCAAGATTGTTGCTTCCAAAATGAAGTGGCTTTCCCGTCAGGAAGCCGAAGCTTTCTACGCTGTTCACCGTGAACGCCCCTTCTTCAAAGATCTGGTTGACTTCATGGTTTCCGGTCCCGTTCAGATTCAGGTTCTCGAAGGTGAAAATGCCATCATGAAGAATCGTGAACTCATGGGCGCTACTGACCCGAAGAAGGCTGCCAAGGGCACCATCAGAGCCGATTTCGCTCAGTCTATCGACGCTAACGCTGTTCACGGCTCCGACAGCCCCGAAACAGCTGCTGTTGAAATCGCTTTCTTCTTCCCGCAGATGGACATCTACGCCGGCCGTTAATCGACCGCGCCTGTAGTTTAGTTAGCGACGTAAAGAATATCCCCGCGCAAGCGGGGATAAAACCCGATCATGACAGAAGAAAAGTTGCCTCAAAAAGTGAACCTCCTTGGATTTGACGCCGAGGGGCTGAAGAAGTTTTGTGAAGATCTCGGAGAGAAACCTTTCCGTGCGAAACAGCTTGAGCGTTGGATTCATCGCCGCGGAGCACGCGATTTTTCTGAAATGACGGATCTCGCCAAGTCCTTTCGAGCCAAACTTGAGAAGGTTGCTGAGATTCGGGGGCCCGAAATTATTCGAGATAAAACCGCCGCTGACGGAACTCGTAAGTGGCTGCTTGATGTCGGCAACGGCAACGCCGTTGAGATGGTTTACATTCCTCAGGACGGCCGCGGCACGCTTTGTGTCTCTTCTCAGGCTGGCTGTGCAATGAACTGTCTGTTTTGTTCGACGGGCAAGCAGGGCTTTAACCGTAATTTGAAAGCATCGGAAATTATTGGTCAGCTTTGGCATGCCGAACACACCTTAAGAAAAGATCTCGACATCACCGATGAAAACGAAAGAGTAATTTCCAATGTTGTCATGATGGGTATGGGTGAACCGCTCCAGAATTTGGATGCTGTCATCCCGTCCCTGAAACTGATGCTCGACGATAACGCCTACGGCTTATCCCGTCGCCGCGTTACCGTCTCCACTTCCGGCCTGGTCAGGCAGATGGATAAGCTTGCCGAACAGTGTCCGGTCGCATTGGCAGTAAGTCTCCATGCTCCAAACAATGAGCTTAGAGACAAGATCATGCCGATCAACCGCAAGCATCCGCTCGAGCAGCTGCTTGCGGCCTGCAAGCGTTATTTGGAACATGCCCCGAGAGATTTCATCACTTTTGAATATATTCTTATCGGCGGCGTGAATGATTCACTCGCACAGGCCAAGGAACTGATTACTTTGGTTCAGGACATTCCCTGCAAGTTCAACTTGATCCCTTTTAATCCCTTCCCGGGATCCGGTCTTGAACGCAGTAAGCCCGAAGCGGTCAAAGCTTTTGCCGACCGACTGAACGGGGCAGGTATTGTCACTACCGTTAGAAAGGTCCGCGGCGACGATATCGATGCGGCCTGCGGTCAGTTGGCCGGGGAAATTAAAGACCGTACTAAGCTCGCAGAAAAGAGAGCAAATCGCGAGATAATCATTAAAGAGATTTCAAAGAGCCCGGCAAAAGCAACAGGAGGCGAGAAAAATGTCTGAGAATAATGTCAACCAGGAAGCCAAAGACCAGCCGTTCGAAGCGACGACTTACGGCGGTCTGCTGCGCATTGCCCGTGAAAATAAAGAATTGAGTATTGATCAGGTGTCTTCTCAGCTGAGAATTTCACCGGATCAGATAGAAGGATTGGAGTCGGATAACTACAAAGTTTTCCCAACACCGGTTTACGCCCGCGCTCACCTGCGCAGCTACGCCCGTTTGTTAGGCATCGATGAAGCCAAGATCATTTCGCTCTTTAACGCGGCATTAGCTCCGGACGATAAAGATCCTCGTACCTTTATCCGCCGCACGACTCAGGAGCTCGCTCCTTATCACGACGCTCAGCCGAAAAACTTCGTCGGTAAATTTATTGCCGGCCTGCTTTTCTTAGCGGTTGTGATCGCATTGGGCTGGATCGGCTACAACTACTACATGAGTCAAAAAACCGAAAAAGCTGCCGAAGCTCCTCAGGCAGAAGCCTCCCAGAGCGCTGAAGCATCTGCTCCGGCTTCTGAGCTTGCCAAGGCTCCTGAAGCCGTTCCAGTTTTGGTTTCTAATACAACGGTTGAACCGGCTCCTCAGCCCGCAGCTGCTGCGCCGGCTCCTGCCGCAGCAGAAGCACAGACACAGGCTGATCGGGATGCCGCTTTGAAAGAAAAACTTCAAAAAGAAGCTGAGGCAGCAGCCGCAGCTAAAGTCGCCGAAGAAAAGCGTTTAGCTGAGGAAGCTAAGAAGGCCGCTTCCGCGGCAGCTCCTGCCGTGACGACCTCTGCCAAGCCCTTGGCGCTGACTCATAACGAAGCCGAAGGCCGCTGGGATCTCGTGGTTCCGAAATCCGCCAACGGAATGTATAAAGTGACGATCGGTGCCGAAGGCGGTGAATGCTGGTTCGGTGTTTATCAGGACAAGAAGCTGGTTCACAATGCACAGTTAAAGAGCGGTGAAACTCGTGATTACGAAGTTCCGTATCCTTTCAAAGTCTCCGTCGGCAATCGTGCCAAGGGCTTTGTGAAAGTTGACGGCGCGCCCGTTGATCTGAATATCAATAATCGCGCAACATCCACTGTGTTTACTTTGGTTCAGAAATAACGAATGTCTTCTTCACAAAAAGAACCGATGATTGTCCGCTGGAAAGACAATATCGTTGAGATCGGCGCCGGCCGGCCCGTAGTAATTCAGTCCATGACGAACACGGACACGGCCGATGTCGAATCCTCGACTAAACAAGTTTTAGAGCTCGCTCTAGCAGGAAGCGAGCTTGTTCGTCTTACGGTCAATACCCCTGCGGCCGCAAAAGCAATCCCTGAAATTCGCAGAAGGCTGGACGAAACCGGCTGCTTTGTTCCGCTTGTCGGGGACTTTCATTACAACGGCCATAAGCTACTGACGGAGTATCGGGAATGCGCTGAGGCGCTCTCTAAATATCGAATCAATCCCGGCAACGTCGGAAAAGGCGACAAGCAGGAAGAAAACTTCCGCACAATGGTTGAGCTCGCGAAGAAGTACGACAAACCGGTCAGAATCGGCGTCAACTGGGGCTCGCTCGACCAAGATCTGTTGGCCTGCATGATGTCGGAAAACCAAAAGCTTGAAAAGCCGCTTGACGCGAAAGAAGTGCTGCGGGAGGCCTTAGTAAGAAGCGCTGTTGAGAACGCGGATCGAGCGGTTGAGCTCGGCATGAAACCTTCTCAGGTGGCCATCTCTGCGAAAGTGAGCGGCGTCAAAGATTTGATCGCGGTTTACCGCGAGCTCAAGGCTCGCTGTGCTTATCCTCTGCATCTGGGGTTGACCGAAGCCGGAATGGGGCTCAAAGGTACGGTTTCCACAACCGCGGCCCTCTCCGTGCTCCTGCTGGAAAATATCGGAGATACGATCCGTGTTTCGCTGACACCGGAACCGGGCCAGTCTCGTACAGCCGAAGTTGAGTTAGCCTGCGAGATCCTGCAGGCACTTGGAATGAGAAACTTCACACCTCAGGTCGTTTCCTGCCCGGGCTGCGGACGTACCACCAGCTGTCTCTTCCAGGAGCTGGCGAAAGAAACTCAGGATTTTATTAAGTTGAGAATGCCGGATTGGCGCAAGCATAATCCGGGTGTTGAAAACATGAATGTGGCGGTGATGGGCTGTGTCGTGAACGGTCCGGGAGAAAGCCGTCATGCAAACATCGGTATTTCTCTGCCCGGCTCAGGCGAGGCCCCGGTTTCTCCCGTCTTTATCGACGGCAAGAAATGGGGTTCTCTGAAAGGGCCGAAGATGAGCGAAGAGTTTCATTCGCTTATCGAAGAATACGTCCAGAAAAATTACCAAAATGCGAAGGAACAATAATGGCGATTGAAAAGATTCAGGCAATTCGCGGCATGAGTGACATGCTGCCGGAAGATGCCCCTCTTTGGCACTTCTTTGAAAAAGAAGCTTCCTCTCTGGCAAAACTCTACGGTTATCAGCATATTCGTACCCCGATCGTCGAACAGACCCGTCTGTTCAAACGCGGAATCGGTGAAGTGACTGATATCGTTGAAAAAGAAATGTATTCCTTCGTGGATTCCTTAAACGGCGACGAATTGTCTCTGCGTCCGGAAAACACGGCTTCTGTCGTTCGCGCCTGTATTGAACACAACCTTCTTTACGAAGGACCGAAGCGTCTTTGGTACATGGGCCCGATGTTCCGTCACGAACGTCCCCAGAGAGGCCGTTATCGTCAGTTCCATCAGTTCGGTATGGAAGCAATGGGCTTCAAAGGCCCGGATACGGACGCCGAACAGCTTTTAATGCTGAACCGCCTTTGGAAGCGTCTCGGAATCGCTCCCGTTCGTCTTGAACTCAACTGCTTAGGCCAGCTCGAAGATCGTAAGGCCTACAGAGAAGTGTTGATCAAATACTTCGAAGCGCACAAAGATGTCCTGGATGAAGATGCGACACGTCGTCTTTATTCCAACCCGCTTCGCATTCTCGACACCAAGAACCCCGACATGCAGGACTTGGTCAATAATGCGCCGAAGCTCTATGACTCCTTGAGCGAAGAATCCAAACAATTCCTTGCGGATTTAGAAGCGATTCTGAAAGCCGAAGGCATCGATTATGTTGTGAACCCGAGATTGGTTCGCGGTCTTGACTACTACAATCTCACAGTTTTCGAATGGGTCACCGATAAGCTTGGCGCTCAGGGTACGATCTGCGGCGGCGGCCGTTATGACCCGCTCATCGGAATGCTCGGAGGCCGAGACGCTCCTGCCTGCGGTTTTGCGATGGGCATTGAACGCGTGCTCGAGTTGATGAAAGAATGCGGTGTTAAACCCGAATCCAGAGAATGTGATGTCTATGTCGTTTGGGATAAGGCGCTGTACCTCAACGCACTTTCCGCCGCAGAAAGGCTCAGAGATGCCGATATTGCCGCGATCATCCACAGCGGCAGCATGAAGTTCGGCAACCAGATGAAGCGTGCTGATGCTTCCGGGGCTCTTTATGCACTGGTGATCGGAGCTGATGAAGCCGCCGCCGGCAAGGTCGGTCTCAAGGCACTTCGTGAAAACCTCGAGGGTTACGGTGAACAGAAGACGCTCACGATCGATGAAGCGATCTCGTTCCTCGGACAGCACGTTTAAGAAGAAGAGGGGACCGGCGTCCCCTTCCGTTTTACTTCTTTTTCAAGAATTGAAATTAGAACCTTTAAATAGACCGGGAGATACTTTACATGGCCTATGACTTAGAAGAACAAGAGTCCCTTGCCGAGATTAAGGCTTGGTGGGAGAAATGGGGCAACCTAATTTTGACCGTTGTGACGGTCGCCTGCTTGTGCGCTGCCGGTTTTCAAGGCTGGCGCTGGTATCAGATGAAAGAATCCACAGACGCCGGTGTTCTGTATGCTCAGATGATTCAGGCAAGCAATATGAAGGATGAGGCTCGCGTACAGGCGATCGCCGGTCGTCTTCATGAAAGCTACGCATCGACGACCTACGCCGGGATGGGTGCTCTGCTTGCCGCGCATAACGCTGAAACCGCCGGTAAATATGCAGAAGCTGAAAAAGCGCTCAAGTGGATTGTAGAGTCTGATAAGTATCCTGAACTCAAACCGCTTGCTTCCGTCCGCTTGGCCGGTGTTTATCTCGATGAAGGTAAATACGATCAGGGCTTGGCAGTTCTCAACGCGGTTAAAGACGCCAAGGGCGAAGAAGTTCCGGTTTATGACCGTATGGGCGACCTTTATCTTGCCAAAGGCGATGCCGCTGCCGCTCGTAAAAGCTGGGAAGACGCCTTGCGCCATGCTCCTATGACCAATCCGTTGGTCGGTGTCATCGAAATCAAATTAAATTCTTTACCCAAGGAATAACTCATGAGTACAAAACTCAAGATTGCGGCTGCCGTTGCTGCAGCAGTTCTGCTTTCGGCTTGTTCCAGTCCTAAACATGAACCCATGCCGCTGGTAAATTTCACACCGAGCATGGAAGTGACCGAAGTTTGGTCGAAAGGACTTTCGTCTGCTGAGGGCTTCTTAGTTCCCGCGGTATATGACGATATGGTGTTTGCCGCCGGCGGCAAGACCTTGACGCGTTTAAATGCCAGAACCGGTGAAACCGAATGGTCCGTTTCTTTTGACAGCCCCATTACCGGCGGTGTCGGCTCTGACGGCTACGTCACAGCTGTCGGTCTTTGGGACGGTAATTTGGAAGTCGTGGATGCCGAAGGAAAGGTCAGCTGGGAAAAGAAACTGACAACGGAATTGGCTTCTCCGCCTGTTGTTTCTCACGGTCTGGTCATTGCCCGCACCATGGACACCCGTGTGTCCGCATTTGAGGCTTCCTCCGGCGAACTGCAGTGGACATATCAGAAGAGTCAGCCCGCTTTGACGGTCCGTTTACCCACAAGAATGCTGGCTCATGATAACTTTTTGTTAGTCGGACAGCCGAACGGCCATATCGTGATTTTGGATATTGCCTCCGGTAAACCGGTGTTTGAATTCCAGGTCGCCCAAGCGAAGGGTGTGACGGAAGTCGAGCGTCTGGTTGACGTTGTCGGTGCCCCGGCCTTTAGCGAAAACTTAGTTTGCGCCGCCGCCTTCCAAGGCGCCGTAACCTGTGTTGACAGCACGAACGGACAGACAAAATGGACGCAGAAGATTGACGCTGTTGCCGGTCCTGCTATTGACGAAGACAACGTTTATGCCGTCAGCGTCAATGGAGAAGTTCAGGCGTTCTACCGCGAAAGCGGTGAGCAGCGCTGGTCTAATAAGACCATGCTGTACCGCGGAGTTTCCGCTCCGGTCGTTTTCCCGGGCGCTGTGGCTGTCGGTGACGAAGACGGTTACGTTCATTTTCTTTCACCGAGAACCGGTGAAGAAATGGCGCGCGTTCGTTTGAGCGGTCCGATCGTAACGCAGGCACAGCCTTTCAGTGCAGGCGCTATTTTCCAAACCAGTAAAGGCGAAGTCGCTTATTTGTCGAATAGATAAGAATTATGGTTCCAGTCATTGCGCTTGTTGGTCGTCCGAATGTCGGAAAATCGACCTTGTTTAATCGCCTGACGCGTTCTAGAGACGCTTTAGTGGCGGACTTCCCGGGGCTTACCCGAGATCGTCATTACGGCGACGGTCGTATCGGCGATAAACCTTACTTAGTCATCGATACGGGCGGTTTTGAACCGATCCGCACCGAAGGCATCGTCAAAGAGATGACCGGACAGGCGCAGTTGGCCATTACCGAATCCGATGCCGTATTGTTCCTTGTTGACGGCCGCGCCGGTTTAACGCCCCAGGATCAGAGAATCGCTCAGAACCTGCGCGAATCCGGAAAGAAAACCTACCTCGTCGTCAATAAGGCCGAAGGTTTAACAGAAACAGCTAAAGCTGAATTCTATGAATTGGCTTTAGGCGAGCCTTACACCATTTCCGCAGCACACGGCGAAGGTGTTAAAGCCTTGATGGATCTGGTTCTTGAACCCTTCCCGACCGAAAAGGAAATCGATGAGGAAGAGGATTTCAAACACAAGATTAAAGTTGCGATCGCCGGCCGTCCGAACGCAGGCAAGAGCACGCTGATCAATGCGCTGATCGGCGAAGATCGCCTGATCGCTTTTGACATGCCCGGGACTACGCGCGACGCCATCGAGGTCGAGTTCCAATATAAGGATCGCGATTACACCTTGATCGATACCGCTGGCCTGCGCCGCAAAGGCAAAGTGTTTGAGGCAATCGAAAAGTTCTCCGTTATTAAGACGCTTCAGGCGATCGAAAGTTCCAACGTGGTTGTGCTTCTTTTAGACGCCCACGCCGGTATTGCCGAGCAGGATGCCAACATTGCCGGCTACATTCTGGAAAGCGGGCGTGCCTTGGTTGTCGGTGTCAACAAATGGGACAGCTTGGACGATTACGAAAGACGCCGTGTGAAGGAAGAGCTTGAACGCAAGCTTCACTTTTTACGCTGGGCGAAGATCGTTTATATCTCCGCGCTTGAAAAGCGCGGTCTGCATCACTTGCTGAATGCCGTCAACGATGCTCACACAGCCGCGTTCATGAAGCTCTCCACACCGAAGCTGACCCGTGCTTTGATTGAAGCTACGACTCGTCAGCTGCCGCCGAGAGCCGGCGGAGGACGTCCGAAGATGAGATACGCACACCAGGGCGGTCAGAATCCTCCTGTCATTGTGGTTCACGGCAACGCACTTCAGGATGTTCCGGAAAGCTACCGGCGATATCTGGAAGGATGGTTCAGAGACAAGTTCAAACTCGAGGGCACACCGCTCCGAATTGAATTTAGAACGAACAAAAATCCGTACGCCCAAAAGGCTTAATCGAGAAATTCCTGCCGTGCGCGGGAATTTTCGTAAGGCGGCTTGTTGCCGGAGGCTGCTCGTTGTGCGCCTCAAATAAGCATTAACAATGATCTTTCCGAAGGGCATTTACCGCTAAAATAGTTACTGTAGTAAGAGAATCTGCTGCGGAAACACAGCTCCCTCAAGGGGGTTGTCGCCCAACAAGAGTCCTTCGATCATAGAAGTGCAGAAGAATTAAATGTGCGCCCAAAATGATTAATACAAAGAACAATTTCGGTGTGCCGCAGCTAGAATTTAGTCAAATTTATGAGCGGAATTTTCCGTTTGGAGAAAAACAATGACAAAAGGGCAATTGTTACAAGACCCATTCTTAAACAGTCTTCGTAAGGGACGTATTCCTGTTTCCATCTACTTGGTGAACGGTATCAAACTGCAGGGCCAGATCGAGTCTTTCGACCAGTATGTCGTTCTGCTTCGCAACACCGTAACTCAGATGGTTTATAAACACGCTATTAGCACTGTTGTTCCGGCTCGCGCCGTACCGCTGGGCAATGAACAGCAGGGAACTGAAGAAGCAGAAACCGTATAGTGGATTATCAATATCAAAAGGGAGACGAGACACCCGGAAAGGTGTGGCTCGTCTCTGTCATTGTGGGCCGCGAAATTCATCGAGACGCGGCGCTTGAATTATCAGAATTAGCGACATCCTGCGGCTTCCAAGTTGCAGGTCTGACTGAAGCAAAACGCGACCGTCCGGATCCTAAAACTTTTCTTGGAAGCGGAAAAATCGAAGAAATTAAAGATGAAGCGATGGCCCACGAGGCAAAAGCGCTGATTTTTGATGTCGCTTTATCTCCCGCGCAGCAGCGCAATATCGAAAAAGCCGTCGGACTCGAAGTACTTGACCGTACCAATCTGATTTTGGAGATTTTCCGTCAGAGAGCAAAGACCCGGGAAGGCAGGCTGCAAGTTGAACTTGCTCGACTGACCCACTTGTCAACACGTTTGGTCAGAGGCTGGACGCACTTGGAACGTCAGAGAGGCGGCTTGTCTAAAACCGGCGGTCCGGGTGAAAAGCAGATCGAACTTGACCGTCGAATGATTGCAACACGCGTCAAGGCGTTAAGAGAACAGCTTAAAAAACTCGAGCGTCAGCGCAATACCCAACGCAAATCTCGCCAAAGAGGCGAGGTGCTGACCGTCGCGCTTGTCGGCTATACCAACGCCGGTAAGTCAACGCTCTTTAATCGTCTGACTCGAGGCGGTGTGTATGCGGCCGATCAGTTGTTTGCAACTTTGGATACGACTGCGCGCAGATGTTTTGTCGGCGGAGATGTGGAAGTTGTATTAAGTGACACGGTCGGCTTTATTCGCGGGCTTCCGCACCAGCTGATTGAGGCTTTCAAATCAACCTTGGATGAAGCGGCACAGGCCGATCTTCTGCTCCATGTTGTCGATTCATCAACGCCGGCTAGAGAAGAGCAGATGGCCGAAGTCAATAAAGTCCTAGAAGAAATCGGAGCTAAAGATATTCCGCAGCTGCTGGTTTTCAATAAGATTGACTTGGAAGGGAAGAGTCCGTTTATTACCTGTGCCGAAGACGGCACGCCGAAAGCAGTCGGCATCAGCGCCGCCAACGGGGAAGGTATCGATCTTCTTAAAGATGCCATCCGTCAGATCGCAGAAAAAGAGCCGGAAGAGCCTCAAGAGACTCCCGATAATGAGGATTGGCTCGCAGAATTTGAACGTTAGTGCTGAATGGGCCTTCTTCGAAGCGAAGGCCTTCAGCGAGCATTTCGATAAATGTAATAACTCTTATCACTAAAAATATTATTATTTTTCAAGTGCTAAAATGCTCTGCTCTCTTGTCTAACTCACCCGGACAACCTATCTTTGTCCTGTGATTTTTAAGGAAATATTCGACAATGTCGCTTAATGACCCCCGTTGGGGCCGAAAAGGCTCGGAGGACGATTCCTCCCAGAAAGAAAATGAAATCAAAGAGCCTCCCAAAGAGACTGATGAAGAACCGAGAAAAGCCGAACCGAGCAGAAACGAAATGCCGGGCCGCTTCACTCAGAACAACAATGACGGAGATTTAGAAGAACTTTGGAAACAGTTCAACGATCGTCTGAATTCGATGTTGGGCGGCACCAAAGGCAATCAAAATCGTAATGCTCAGAAAGAAGAGCCGTCAGCATCTTCTCAGGCACAAAATCAGAAAAACGAAGACTACGACTTCGACGAACCTCCGCTGCGCAAAGACCACGAATTCAAAAATCAGCAGAATTCGTTCGGCAACGGCGGCGGTAATGGAAACGGCGGTGGAAATCCTTTCCCGCAGTTTAAGGTTCCGTCTTCATTCTCCGGCGGAATGGCTGTTTCAGCCATTGTTATCGCTTTGGCCGCGTGGCTGGCCTCCGGCTTTTATATCGTTCCGGAAGGTCAGAACGGCGTTGTGACCACTTTCGGACGTTACACCGAAAGCACGAATGCCGGTTTCCGCTGGCACCTGCCTTATCCGATCCAGGACGTTGCTTTAGTAGACGTTTCTTCTGTTCGTAAGGCCGAGATCGGTTTGAGAGGCGGTACACAGCGTCTTAAAGAAGCGCTCATGCTGACGGACGATGAGAACATTGTTGACGTGATGTTCAATGTTCAGTACCGAATCAAGCAGGGCAACGGCGCTGAAGAATTCTTGTTCCGTACTCGCGATCCGATGGGTGCAGTTGTTCAGACCGCAGAATCCGCCATGCGTGAAGTAGTCGGTCGTAAGAAGATGGACAGTGTTTTGTTCGAGTCCAAGCAGGAAATTGCAGAAGAAGTTAAAAAACTGATGCAGGAAATGCTTGACCGCTACCACTCCGGCATTCAGGTTCTGTCTGTTGCTATTCAGAACGCTCAGCCGCCAGAACAAGTTCAGGCTGCCTTCAACGATGCCGTTAAGGCCGGCCAGGATCGCGAACGCCAGATTAATGAAGGCGAGGCTTATGCAAACGACGTTGTGCCTAAGGCACGCGGTCTGGCTGAACGTCTTCGCCAGGAAGCTGAAGCATACAAATCTCGTGTTGTCTCTCAGGCAGAGGGTGACGCAAACCGCTTCAATCAGGTCTACGCACAGTATGAGAAAGCTCCGAAGGTGACCCGCGACCGTATGTATGTGGACACCATGCAGCAGATCTTCAACAACACGACCAAGGTAATGGTTGACAACAAGTCTTCCAATAATCTCTTGTACCTGCCGTTGGATCAGCTGGCGAAACGAGCCGCCCCGACGCAGGCTCCGGCAGCTTCGGCCGCGCCTGTGCAGCCGACTGTTCCTGCTTCATCTGCTCAGCAGACGCATAATCTGCCCGGCGGAGATCAGCCGCCTTTAACACCGGACGCGAGTCAGCCCACTTCCCGTCTTTTATCCCGTACTTTGAGATAAGGACAGAGAAATGAAAAAATTACTTTCCTTAGTTATTGTTGTTCTCTTTGGCGCCTTGCTCGCGAGAACCTGCCTTTACACGGTAAACGAGCGTGAATACGCTCTGGTCTTCATGCTTGGTGAATTAAAGAGCGTTGTTTCTACACCCGGTCTGCATGTCAAGCTGCCGGCTCCGCTTCAAAACGTCGTCTATTTGGACAAACGTATTCTTACGATCGATACGCCTGCAGCAGATCTGGTTCAAACCAGTGAGAAGAAAAACCTGATGATCGATTCCTATGTGAAGTGGCGCATCAACGATCCGCGCCGCTACTGGGTTTCTTTCCAAGGCAGCGAACGAGCCGCGGACGATCGTATGTCTGCGCTGCTTCGTGACGTTCTCAACCAGGTTGTGAACCGCCGCACGGTAAACGACATCACTTCCAGCGACAGAGCTCGCGCAATGGCAGAAATCTCTGAAGCTCTGCAGAAGCGTGTTTCTGATTTAGGCATTGAAGTTGTGGATGTCCGACTCAAACGAGTCGACTTCACACCGGAAATTTCCGAGTCTGTCTATCGCCGTATGGAAGCCGAACGTAAGCGCGTTGCCAGCGAAGAGCGCTCCAAGGGTGCTGCTGAAGCCGAAAAGATCAAGGCCGATGCTGATCGTCAGAGAACCGTTGTTCTGGCGGAAGCTTATCGTGACGCTCAGAACATTAAAGGTTCCGGGGACGCCCAGGCCAACGAACTCTACGCCAAAGCATTCAGCAAAGATCCCGAATTTGCGAAGTTCTATCGCTCACTGGATGCTTACCGTCAGTCCTTCAATAAACCTCAGGACATGATGGTGGTGGATCCGAGCAGCGAATTCTTTGACTATCTCAAGAGTTCCCGCGGTGAAGTCCAAGCGAATAAACAACCGTAATTTTTTGTGATCTAAATCATGAAGGCCTTCTTGTACGTACTGGGTTTCTGCTTCGTACTTGAGGGCCTTTTACCTATGTTGGCGCCCGATTTATGGAAACGTGCCGTGAGATTTATCTCACGATTTCCTAGCGAGAAAATCCGTTATATCGGGTTAGAAAGTGTAGTCTTAGGGCTGGTGCTCGTTTGGGCTGGTTCATTGCTTTTTTAGAAAGGATCTTTATGTCAGTGTGGCTGTTACCTGAAAATATCGCGGATATGCTTCCACGAGAGGCGAGGGCCATAGAGCATCTTAGAAGTTCTTTCCTAAAACTGGTGACAAGCCATGGTTTTGAAGTCGTTCGTCCTCCTTTGGTGGAGTACGTTGACTCTCTTCTGACCGGAACGGGCGGAGATCTGGATCTCAGAACGTTCAAGATCGTCGATCAGGTCACGGGAAAAACGATGGGTATCCGCGCCGATATGACGCCTCAGGTTGCTCGAATCGATGCTCACATTCTCAATCGTTCGGGTGTATCGCGCCTCTGTTATGTCGGAAGCGTCCTCCACGCTCGTCCTCTGCATCCTCTTGCTTCACGCCAGCCCTACTTGGCGGGTGTGGAAATGTTCGGCTCTTCCAGTGTAGAAAGCGAACGGGAAGTGATTTGTTTAGGCATTGAGTCCCTTCGTCAATTCGGCTTGGAAAATATTTTCTTGGACTTGGGACACACCGGTGTTGTAAAAGCCATTCTGGACAGCGACCCGGCCAGCGCAGAAGTTCAGGAACAAATTCTCTTTGCATTGAGTCACAAAGACCGCTCCGCACTGGAAGAACTCAGAGGTGTTCTCAAAGAGAAAACCGTGAACGATTTGGTCCGACTGACCATGCTCTTTGGGTCGGAAGACGTCCTGAATCAAGTTATTGAAGAGTTTTCCGATTATCCGGAAATCCCGGAAATCTTAGAAAGAGTCCGCAGGCTCGGCCGTGAATCCGGCGCAGATATCGTCAGCTATGACTTTGCGGATGTTGCCGGCTATAACTACCACACCGGCGTAACTTTCAGTGTCAATATTCCCGGCCGTTATCAGCCGATTCTGCGCGGCGGCCGTTACGATGATATCGGCGAGCGTTTCGGACGTAAGCGTCCCGCGGTCGGCTTCACGTTATACCTGCGCGAGATTATCGCCGTGATGGACACAAAGCGTCCCTATGCGATTTTGGCGCCCAACAAGCTGGATGATGCCGCCCTGCAGTCCCGCATTCGTGAACTTCGCGAAAACGGCGACATCGTGATTGAAAAACTTCCCGAAGACAATGTTGCTTCGCTGGAAGAATCTTTCCGCTTGGATGAAGAATTAATTTGTATCAATGGTGTTTGGACGGTAGCGGCTCGTACGTCGAACCGTTAATTTTTTAAGAGGATGAAATGAGTAAAAATGTAGTCGTTGTCGGCGCTCAGTGGGGCGACGAAGGCAAAGGCAAGATCGTTGACTGGCTCACCGAAAGCGTACAAGGCGTTGTCCGTTTCAACGGCGGCCACAATGCTGGCCACACACTCGTGATCAACGGCCAGAAAACGGTTCTTCGTTTGATCCCCTCGGGTGTTATGCATCCTCACGTCAAGTGCTACATCGGCAACGGTGCGGTTGTCAGCCCCGAAGCGATGCTGAAGGAAATTGACGACTTGAAGGCTCACGGTATGGATGCCGAAGATCGTATTTTTGTCTCCGGTCAGTGCCCTCTGGTTCTTCCTTATCACATCGCACTCGACCACGCTCGTGAAAATGCTTTAGGAGATAAGAAGATCGGTACAACGGGCCGCGGTATCGGCCCGGCCTATGAAGACAAAATTGCTCGCCGCGCTGTCCACGTCAGGGACCTGGCTGAACCGAAAGTATTTGCAGAAAAAGTTCGTGAAAACTGCAAGCTCATCAACTTCCTGCTGGTGAACTACTACAACAGCGAACCCGTCGACGTCGAAAAGATGATCGAAGACACGCTGGCAATGGCTCCGAGAATCGTTCCGAAGATTCGCGACATCTCCCACATCCTCAACACTAAGATGAAGGAAGGCGAACAGTTCCTGTATGAAGGAGCTCAGGGAACCATGCTTGACATCGACCACGGAACCTACCCGTTCGTCACTTCCAGCAATACCGTTGCCGGCTTTGCCAGCCCCGGGTCCGGTGTCGGTCCTCAGAAACTGAATTACATTCTTGGCATTACCAAGGCTTACTGCACACGTGTCGGTTCCGGCCCCTTCCCGACCGAACTCTTTGATGAAGTCGGCAAAACCATTGCTAAGAAGGGCAATGAATTCGGTGCAGTGACCGGACGTCCCCGCCGCTGCGGCTGGTTCGACGGCGCCGCACTTCGCCGCGCTGTTGAATGGAACGGTTTAAGCGGTCTGGCTGTGATGAAGCTCGACGTTTTAGACGGTTTTGAAACCGTTCGTTTAGGCGTCGGCTACGAATACAAGGGCGAAAGAATCGATATCATGCCTGTCGGTGCAGAAGAAGTTGCCCAGTGCAAAGTCATTTACGAAGACTTCCCCGGCTGGAAGGAACCGACTTTCGGCATCACAAAGTGGGAAGATCTGCCCGTTAACGCACAAAAATATTTAACTCGTCTGTCCGAGGTTGCCGGCTGCCCGATCGCAGTTGTTTCTACCGGCCCGGATCGTTCTCAGACAATTTTGCTTCATAACCCGTTTGAATAATTAGGAATAGGAATGAAAGATCTTCACGTTTCTTGGGAAGAATATCGCCGCCTTATTGAGACTCTGGCTTTTAATGTCTATGACAGCGGCTGGAAGTTTGATTCTTTGCTTTGCTTAGCTCGAGGCGGCCTTCGCCCCGGAGACATCCTCTCCAGAATTTTCGATATGCCGCTGAACATTTTGTCAACCAGCTCTTATAGAGAAGCTGCCGGCACGATTCAGGGAAGTTTGGACATCGGTAAGTACATTGCTTCCAGCCGTCCTGACTCTCTCAAAGGAAGAGTGCTCTTAGTCGACGATTTGGTTGATTCCGGACTGACTTTGAAGAAGGTAGTCGAACACCTTCAGAACAACTATCCGGGCGTGACTGAAGTTCGCACCGCTGTTTTGTGGTGGAAGGGCTGCTCTCAGGTTGAACCTGACTACTATGTCGAATATCTCGGAGACAATCCTTGGATTCACCAGCCGTTTGAAGAGTACGACACAATGCGCCTCGGACAGCTGGTAGCCAAGGTAGAGGGAAAAAGAAAACCGGAATAATGACGGTTTGACAGAGGCCTAGGAGATTGTGTGCATTAACAATCTCTCGGCTCTCTGTTGCCCGGGTGGCGAAATTGGTAGACGCACTAGCTTCAGGTGCTAGCGCCTTCACGGGCGTGCTGGTTCGAGTCCAGTCCCGGGCACCAAAAACGATTTCAGACCTCGCAGATTTGCGAGGTTTTCTTTTACGTCTTCGAAATTCTTGTTGTCGCATTTTAAATCCCATCTTTCTCAATTAACAACTAATTACAAATAGATCAGGTAGCAGCATTTGCAAAAACTGATTTTTGAAGATAGAATTTCATTTCTCTGTTGCCCGGGTGGCGAAATTGGTAGACGCACTAGCTTCAGGTGCTAGCGCCTTCGCGGGCGTGCTGGTTCGAGTCCAGTCCCGGGCACCAGACCTAATTGTCATATCCCGTCAAGCCTCGGTTTTACGGGATTTTTTATTGTTCGTTTTGGCATATCTCGGTATATTCCGTTTTAAATAACGGTTTTTTAACGGTTGCTCTAACGGTTTTTAACGGTTGCAGATATGGCGGCAATTAGACGAACGACACGCGGTACGTACGAGGTGTACGGCTACAAAACGAAATCCGACGGTACAAAGCAAAGATTCTCCAAAACATTTAAAACTCGAGCTGAGGCCAGACGATTCAGCGCTGAGTTAGAAATTAGCGCTGAGGAGCGATCATCTTCAATTACGCTGGCCGCACTGATTGACGAATATATTTCAGAAGTCACTTCCCAGAAACGCTCAAAACGTACAGAAGAAATCCGACTGAGGCGCCTCCAGCGAGACAAACTGGCGGCCAAAACTCTATCTTCTTTTACAAACAGAACGATTGAGAACTATATTGAACGCCGCCTCAGCGAACGCGCTAAAAACAGAGACAACTATATTTCACCGTCCACTGTGAATAGAGAGCTGACGATTCTCTCGGACGTTTTCCAATACGCTATTAAAAACGAGCTTACGGATGTGAATCCATGCAGAGGTGTAGAGAAACCTCGAGAGCCTGAGCACCGTGAGAGGGTGGCCTCGGATGAGGATATAGAGAAACTCCTGCTGGCTTGCGGTTGGGACGGCCACACAGTACCAAAAAATAAAATGCAGTTGGCCGTGGCGGCTTTCTTGTTTAGTTGTCAAACGGGAATGCGAGCGGGCGAATTATTAAAAATCGAACATTCTTGGATTGACGACAATGTGCTTCATGTACCTGCTGAGGCTACAAAAACATTGTCAAGAAGAGACGTGGCCTTGTCTGCAAGAGCTCGGGAAATTCTTAAATTAGTTATGGAGCTCGAGTATGAACCACGGATTTTTGGCGGACTTAACGATCACAACAGAGATACGTTATTCCGAAAAGTTCGGGATAGAGCCGGCCTTGGACCTGAATATGATTCTCAAAACCGACTAATCAAAGAAGGGCTGAATTTTCATGACGGCCGCGCAACTTTTGCGACTTGGGCCGCCAGCCCTGATCCAGAAACAGGGGCGCCCCGTTTAGATGTCCTGGCGCTTGCTAGACAAACGGGGCACAAAGATTTAAAGATGCTCCAGAGATACTACAGAGCGAGCGCAGAAGAAATTGCTAAGCGGCTGAAATAGCGAGCTTGGCTCGGGCGTGTCTTTTGCTTTCCATGTAATCGTCAATGTCTTTTGTGTACCAACGATCGCGCCCGTTCTCGGAGAATGCGTCAGGCTTAGGGAACTTCGGATCCTTCATTACTTCACGGGCGGCAGAAGAGCCAGGAGCAAAACCGATCCTAACCTCTACCTCTGGACGAGAGAGTGTGAGCTTTGTTGTTTTCTGAATCAGCTTTTCAGCGATCTGGCTGGAGACTTTATCTGCCACCATGCTGGACAATTTGTCATAGTCAATGTCATTCATAGCTAGATACCTTTACTCCGTTATACGCACCATCCGGGCGCGTCATTAGATTCTTTGTTTTGTTCCAGAATTTGATGATTAGTTTTGGGCTGTCTTTAACAATTTCCTCCATTACCGGGAGAAAGAAAGTGACAGCCTCCTGAATCGTTTTGAGTTCTTCTCCGGTCGGAACGTAGAACTTAGCTTTGTTCTTGTATGTCCGGAGATATAACGATGTCAGGCTATCTGAGAGAGCACACTGCAGCTCATTGGAAGAAATCAGATCTTCCTCACTCAAACGATCCTCTCCCAATTCACTAAAGGTCACGCCTGTCAGGTTACTGAAATCGGCCAGAGCTCTCATATCATCTCGATCAAACTTGCCAAAGGGCAATTTAAGTTCAACAGAGAAGCCGACATTTGTCATAGTGTCGATAATCACATCAATGCGTTCTTCGGAAATGCGCGGAATCTCAATCCTTCGACACGTGAATTTTTTCCGAGGTTTCTTGTTCCTGGGCATCGTCAGAACCTCACGCGGTCATTGATGATCATGTCGGCAAACTCAACGTAGTAACCAGAGTCAGGACGGGCGAATCTCACGTGAAAACGAAGCGTGTATTTAGTTCTGGATTCGTCTGTGATGCCGAGGGTTTTGAAAAACAGCCCGTAGATTTGATGTAATTTTTTCTCTGAGTACGGTGCCGTGGTGTCTGCGTGGATGACAATCGTCTTCGCCCATTCGGGAATTTGAATATTTTCGGTTGTGTGCGTCAAGCTGATTCTTGTTGATTTCATTTTGTTTCTTCCTTGATTCTTGATAACTGGCGGTCGGCTTTTTCGTTCATTAGCCGAGTAATTTTTTCGTCATATTCCGGGGCCTCAAGCAACAGATATTCAATTTGCCGAGACACTAAGAGAACGTCAGCTATTTCTTCGTCCGTTTTTTCCATAGCCTCAGCTCGTTTTTGAGCGATGGATTCACCGCCTTCACCGTTCTCTTGCTGAATCATGAGACCGACGTTCTTCAACGTAGCAGCGGCCATTTCTGCGCCTTCTTCGGCCAGTTTGATGACCTGAAGGTCCATGCCGTAATGGTTCGCAATAGCTCGTAGCTTTTCTTGTAAATTCATTTAATGAGCCCTTCTTTTCTAAGTCGCTCTTTGTCTTCCCGTTTGAGCTTTTCTGAACGTTCGCGCCTTGTCTGTCGTTCTTCCGGTGTTAACGTCAATTCCTTGTAAGCATTGGTGATGGCTTTAGCGGCTGCTTCTCTTGTGATGGGGATTGGTTTCCCGTCGTCTGAGTAGCCTGTAGAGTGAATGAAAGGACGCCAGGAATAGTCGTAGCATTCATCCATGTAGACATCAGAGGCTTCGCAAAAATAGGAGTTGAATGCCTGGGCCCAACATGCCATAGGAGGGCTCCAGTAGTTTCTGTACTCAACCCTGATTCAATCGAAAGGAAGTGACATCTGTACGTCTTTTTGATACTCGTCCATTTTTAAAAGCATCACTTTCTTTTCATCTTTCCATTTGGCGAGAGAAGAGGCGCAGAAACTAATCTGCCGTTTTCGTTCGTCGAACTTTGCCTCCAGTCGTAGGGCCTTTTGAACGTGGACAGGTTGATGTTCTGTAAAGCCTTCACTGCTGCTTCGAAGGCTTGGGCAAATCTGATTTGATACCGTTCAGCCCTTTTTCCGGACAATTTCATCGCTAGGATGTTGAAGCCGGTTTGATTCATTCTGAATGCTGGGGACTCAATAAAGACATCCGGATTTTTAGGATGCGGACGGCTTGTAGTTGTCTCCTGAAAATATAGGAGACATAAAAGCTCAGAATTTCTTGCAATCAAGCCTCTAATGATCTGGAGCAAATTGTCATGGCGGTATCCAAAATAATCCGCGACGACAGTTGACAGGACGGTGGGCACACCATCAATAATTTCTAACGTCGGTGGCGGTAAAGTGGTTAATTCATTCATTTTGTATTTCCAATAAAAAAGCCCATCAAATGGGCTCTTTTGCTTCAAGTTGGTTGTAGGCATCTTGCATATATTCAAGCGAAGCGCCGTATTCTTCTCGCCAATAGGTGTCATCTTTGTTTTCCCTGATGCGCTCTTCTAAATCAAGGATTAAATCTTCAACAAAATCCAGAATGTAGAAGTGGACTTCATCTGGAACGTAAACGAAAGACTCCTCTTTTGTTTCGTTTTCGTGGTAGTCAATACATTTACCCATCCAATTCTCAAGAAAACGCAATACTCCCTGACCAACAAGAAAAAATTGAGGCTCTGTGATATTTGGACTGTCGATATAGTCAGAGAACGCAGCCTTTAGGTTGTTCAAATCCTGCTTTTTGTATAGGAAATCACTCACGTTCTTTCTCCTCCGTACCCTTCAAATACTTTCTGATCGTACTCCCGGCGGAGGAAAGAGCTTCTCGGGCAGCGACTAGGTCTTTATCAAGGGCCTTGCAGAACTCGTACTCTTTTTCGCGGAGGTCAATATCAAAACGCATCCGGTTATTTACATACTCTTCTCTGCCAATGATTCTCTCTAGGAATGCCAACCCCGCCTCCAAATTCTGCAATGCGTCTTTATCCAAGTGTGTGTACATTTGCTTCTCCTTCCTCAGGTTTATACGGAGCCGGAACTGCCTTAAACGCGAGAATCTCATGTGAACCATGTATTGCCCATTTGCCATCATCGGGAAAATATCGGTCGAGTTCTGTTTCGATAGTGCCATTGACATATCTAACCGATACTAGGTAGGCTCCCGCCTCGGGTGGTATTACTTGCGGGTATAGGTTCCAAACATTGGCTTGATATTCCCGTGAAGGCGCAACCTCGTTTTTGTTAAATGCAAGGACTGCGTCCACGTTTGAAAACGGAGAGTTAGGTACTAAAACGCCATTGCTGCTTGAAGCGTTTAGCTCTAGGCCCTCAGAGTTATTGTTCCATTGCTTGCTAATTTGCTCCTGAACTTCAAACTCGCTAAAGAACTTGTATACCCATTCACCGAACTGTCGATTTTTGAAAGCAAATTTCATTTTCCTCTCCTGTTAGTAGGTTCCTTTTCCGCCGAGACATCTGTATCCATCAGTGCCGAAACGACACGACCTGCGCGAGCGAGGTACTCTGCGTCTGCCGCTAAAACGGTTGCTTTAAACCCGTAACTCTCAACAGTTATGGAAAGCTCAGAGCCGATGTGTCCGTCGCCGTATGTATCGTCGGGGTGGTCAATCTTTTCGCCGTATACGATTTCAGCTTGTTTAAGTTTTTCGAGATTCATTTGTTCTCTCCTTCTTCGCAATCCCTAAACTGCGATTGGGGCTTTAATCGCGGGATACGATTCATAGCCCGTAATCTCAAAATCATCGAACTTATATTCCCAAGGGTATTTATGATGATTTCTTATATTTAATTGTGCGCTCGGGGGTAATGGAGTGCGAGATAGCTGTAATTTCGCCTGTTCAATGTGATTGTCGTAGAGATGAATATCTCCGCCCGTCCAAATAAATTCGTCGGGAATGTAACCCAAACCATCTGCAAAAATGTGGGTCAGTAAAGAATAACTTGCAATGTTGAACGGTACGCCTAAGAAGAAGTCGCAACTTCTTTGATAGAGCTGACAAGACAGATACTTCTTGCCCTCTTCTTCCCTCACAAAGAACTGAAAGAGACAATGACAGGGCGGTAGTGCCATCTGTTCAACTAATAAGGGATTCCAAGCGCAAACTATGTGCCTTCTCGAAAAAGGAAAATGTTTAAGTTGCCAAAAAACTTTTCCTATTTGATCTTCTTTGCAAGTATCGAGATTCTTAAACTCTTTTTGCTCTTCAGTGTAATTATCGGGATCGACGACCATTCCTTCGACAAAACCCTGTGAGGTTTCAACGGTTGCGTTGGTACCTACTGCTGAAAAAGCTCGCCATTGCTGACCGTAGATCGGGCCGAGACTTCCGTCTTTTAAAGCCCATTCGTCCCAAATAGTGACGCCGTTATCTTTGAGATATTTGATATTGGTGTCGCCGTTTAAGAACCAAATCAGCTCGTGAATGATGGACTTCAAATGAAGTTTCTTTGTGGTTAGAAGAGGGAAAGATTCTTTGAGGTCAAATCTCATTTGGGCGCCGAAAATTGCTCGTGTGCCAACGCCCGTTCTGTCTTCTCGATGATTTCCTTTATCGAGAATTTGTTGCATTAAATCAAGATATTGTTTCATGGTTTTTGAAAATAAATAGTGACAACCAATGCCGAGATGACGGCTACTAAGAAAATGGAAAGAGCTAAGTAATGGTTTTTGTCCCAAGCGACAATTAACCCGACGACAAAAGCCATGAGACCACCAGCGCCCGCCATTAGTCCGACAAGGTGATAGAGAAAGTCAAAGAAGGTTTTCATTTCTTCTCCTTCTTTATTTCCGCCACAACGTTTATTGGTTCCCACGCATACCATTCAACGTTGTTGACTAAATCCCGAGAAAGAGAGTCATAAAGCCCCTCTTCAATGACTAGAAGATGACGGTGATCTTCGTTTTTGTTTTTGATTGCTAAAAACTCCTGTCCTAACTTAAATTGATCAAAGGGAATTTTTCCTTGATGTGTTAGCTTGAAATTTGGCCGAACTTCTGCTTTTTCATATTTTTGAAATTGCTTAATTACGTTCAGACATTCATTAACAATTTTTTGCGTTGTCCAGAGTTTGTCTCCCGTCATGACAAAGGGGAAAGTGAAGTCTCCAGCGTGTGCGTAATCCCAGCCAAACCAACGACCTTCAATGTTTCTCAACTTCCCGCTGAAAGTCAGCCCGCCATGCGCTTCAATACGATTATCGATTTCAAAATAATCTTTGCCGTAGAACGGGTGATTTTGAGGAATAGAAACATAACCGCATGGGTGAGAACCGAGGGACAAAACCAGCCATTTGTATTCGCCCACTTCCCCTTCCGCCAGCTTCTCAGCTTCGAGAAGACGCATTTGATATTCCATTTCTTTGTAGATTGTCATTTCGTTTCTCCCGGTTGATATGGGGCGGGGAGGGATCTGAATGCAACGATGAGTCTGTCGTCATGGTCCTCCCAGGAGTAATCGATTCCTTCTTCAAACGAGCGTGCAAATGATCGTATAGCTAAATTTCCGTCTTCATCCTGCGTAAGCCACTTTTTCCCGTCAACCGGGGGCGTTACAGTCGGATATGGGTTCCAGTCGTTTTCTTGATACTCAGGAACGAATTCAACTAACTCTTTTTCGACTGTGATAGTTACACACAGACCTTTTTTGTTAACGGTAGATAATCGGAAGTAGTTATATAAATCGGTGTTTTTTTCAAATTCTTCATGAATTTCTTTATCCGTGAAGAATTGATTCACCTTCGCTTTTAACTCAGGATCTTTGATCTTCCACATTTATTTCTCCAAAAGAAAAGCCCCGCTCTCGCAGGGCTTTTTAGTTAGTGCTGAATATCCGAGGATTTCTCGGTAGTTGGTTGTTCCTGAGTAACTTCGCCTTCCTCAATGTCTTTGAAGTCTTCGACCGAGACGGCATTGATGTCGATTACGTCGTTCGGGTCGATCTTTTCCCCGGCTTCCCGCTTAGCATCGACATTTGCAACTTGGAGGGCCTCGATGGAAACTGGGAGGTATTTGAAGAGACGGCGAATCACAGTTTTGAGGGCCATCTGTTCAAAATACGAGTTCCAGATATTCTTTGACTTGGCCTTTGTCTTAACCGCTTCAACCTCAGCGCGAGACATCACTTCGAATTGGTATCCGCCGCCTTTCAAGTTGGCCACGGCATAGACAAACGTAATCGGCTTTTTGATGCGGTCAGCTTCGACGCTTGGAACGTGGTGGATGTCCGGATGTAGGCCAAGCTGATAATTAAAATCGTCACCTTCGTGCACTGCGAATGCGGAAAGAGACAACACTTGTCCGGAGCGACGGGCCAAATCAATCATGCCGCGGTAACCAAGAATTAACTGGCACTGGTTTCCATATGGAACAAGGTAAGCTTGACCGAGTGCGGAACCGGGCTCAAGGCCGAGCTGAGCAGACTGCATGACGGCTCCCAGGAAAGATGCCGGAGTTGTGTTGAGAAGCGCTGGAGTCTTTCGTAATTCGGTCGCGGCAATTCTTGCCATACGGTCTGCGCTCAGATGTTTGGGAACGGCTAAGGCGAGTTGTTTCTTGAACTGATCGGACAGAACTTGCTGAACGATTGCCGGGGCTTTCGTTTTCGGTTTGGCGACTGGGGCAGAGGGAGCGCCGACAACGGAAGCGAGTTGGTCAGATGTAGACATAATTTAATTCCTATGAAAAAGCCCCTCGAAGTGGAGGGGCTTTGGTTGATTAAGAGTTACGAGAAATAAGCCAGAGGCAAAAATAAAGCCCGCTTGTGCAGGCTTGGAGGGAATTTGGCTCGGTTGATCTGGCTCAACCGAGAAAGCCTTTTCTTGTTGCACCGTACTGTAGTGCTCGAAGCGAATATTACACAAAACCGCTCTTTTTATCAGTAGAAACCCTGCTCATTTTGTGTAGCCATCAACCTAAAAGGTTACGCACACACGCATGACGCGAGTGGTGCTCTCTTTCAGATAGTCAAAGTAATCATTCAGGTGTTCCTGCTTGAAGGAGTCTGAGTCGAAGCGCTTGGATGTCTGGGTCTTGTACGTCAAAACCTTCTTGCCGTCCAAAGTCAGAATTTCGTTGTCTTTCATGTCGATGGCGATCTTGGCTTTAACCGCGTCTTGTTGCTTCTTGAGCTCTTTAATTTCGCCATTAAGACGAGCATATTCGCCGTAGTTAATAGCCAGATCACCTTGAGCTTCGATAGCTTTACCATTAGATCTCCCGTAGAGCTTTAGAACGTCCTCAATGTTTATCGGTTCCGGAGGCGTTTTAGTTAGAACATAGTTGTTCCAGAATGCAGAGCATTTTTCCTTGATGACCTGGAATACATCCGGACGAGCATCTACCCAGTACATCCGGAAATCAGATCCTCCGATTAGAACCGCGAGATACATTCCTTTGAGCTTCAGAATGCCGCAGTACCATTGAATCTGCGTTTCGTAGTAAAGCGGGATCACATGCTCGGTTCTGAGGTTGTTCTGTTTGATCTCCAGCTCCTGAGAAGGGCCCCAGAGATCGGCGGTAAAAGCGTTTGCCGTCTTAGCCTCAAAAGCGACATCCGTGTTAATAATGCGCTCGACGCCTGTGATGTCGGCATACTTCTCAATTTCTTCAACCTTCAGAAGGGGCCGAACTTTTCCGGCAATCTCAGGATTGATAATCGCTCGGTCAATGTTTGCAATCATCCAATCACATTCTGGATCAACGAACTGGTGAGTGACTTTTTGAACCTTCATGCCAGTTCGTTGTTGGAATTCACGGGCTACCGTATCCTCCAGTACCGTTCCCCAATAGGCCGGTTCGGACATTTCCTTATCTTCTGAAAGACCGAGCTTATCGTTCCATACGTCGAGCGGTGTTTTCCAGGGATTGAGACTTAGGACTGCTGCCACGTCGGAACCACCAATGCCCCGGCGCCGGCCCTCGAGCCAAGCGGCACGTTGTTCGTTAGTCATTTTCTACTCCAATAAATAAGGCAGAGAAGGGACCCTGTTGTGGAGGCAACCTCTGCCTTTTAGGTTTTACTTTTGTCGCGTAGTAATACTCTTTGCACTTCTTTTTAATTTCTTGTTGATGCTCGAGGTAGTAGAGGCGTCTTCTCTCTCTTAGTGAGTTTTACTGCCATTCGTTTTCCTTCAAAAATTCGTCAAACAAAGGCTCAATTTCAGGATGTCTTTCGTCCTCACCAGCTTCAGCAAGTTCGTTAATACGTTTGTCGCAATACCGCGGGATGTAATCCTCAAAAAATCTTTCAAGGAGCCGCTCATACTCTGCTTCGCGTTTTTCTTCTTGCCAAGACGGCTGCCAAAGATCTCCGGGTCCGGGGCACGTTCGAGGTGTGTAATTCATCTGAGCCACACCACTAAGAAAAACGGGAGGACGAACGAGGAGGCAAACAGCACATAAGCAATCCAAGACAGGATGATGTTGTCATCGTCAGAATTCTTCATTGTCAGAAACTTCTTCATAACAAACCTCCAAAAGAAAAGCCCCCGAAAGCGCATCAAGGAGTCCGCGCTAACGAGGGCCAGGAGAGAGAAAGTTAATTTTTAACGTCGGGGTAGATGTCTTTATCAATCGCTTCTATCCCAAGACCACAGATGAAATCCGCTGCATATTCCTTGAAGAGCGCCTTAGTTTCCCGTTGGGCCTCTGCAGTTTGGACAACGTGACCGAGATCAAGCGTGATCTCGGATTTGCCATTGAGCAGGGCAGAAACCACAGCACGCTCGGCATAAGCAAGAGCATCAGTTAAGTAAAGGGCCGACCCGCGCTCTTTCAGAAGATCGTCAACGACACAATTAAAGAGCTGCTTTTGCTCGTCCGGTAATAAGATCATTTTTCTCTCCTATAAAACTATGTAAAAAAGACCACATTCAAAAGCTCCCCTAAGCGCAAAAAACTGGAACCAACAGTTATTGGTAAAAAGCCTGGGGAGCTTATGAAGATGGTCTGAATATGTCCGTCTTTCCGGACTGTCAGGGTTTTAAAGATCCAGGCTGGATTCGTTTTCTTCAAACGTTGGCCGGATATATTCGACCTGCGGAAGGAACTTAGTCAGAACCTCGGAAATTACTTCCTTGCAGATCTTGAGAGTTTCAAAACAATGATTGTTCTCTTTCTGCATCTCTTCCGGCTTGACGGAGTTTTCCTTGTCATTCTTTGGATACTTGTATTTGAAATCCTCAAACCAGAGATTGAATAATCTGGCGTCACTGTCATAGCTGATTGAAGCGATCATCACGCCATCGTAATAAACCAACTTGGCCTTGAGGCGTTCTTCATCCAGCCATTCACGATCATCTGGAAACTCGTGGACGAATTTCAATTTTTTGGGTTCAAATTTCATAATTAACCTTGTTTACAGGTAACAAAAAAGCCCGCCGAAGCGGGCTATCGAAGTATTAAAAATTTTCTAATCGTTCGAAGGTTGATTAAGCTGAATGTTCGCCAGCCCCATAAGCGGTGAGAACGTTTTCTAAATACTGGATAGCTTCTTCTTTTTTCTTAAAGGTTTCCCAACTAGTCTTGTTATAAAGAAACATTTGGAGACCTTTGAGTTTGTCGCAACTCTGAAATGCCGAAAACGCCCATTCGTGACACCCTATTTTTAATAGATCACAAACGTATTCCCCTTTGTAAAACACTCTAAATTCATTTTTAAAAGACGTGTACTCCGTAACTTTTTTACGTTCATAGGTGGCTAACATGTTTTCTCCTAATAATTCGAATTTCGGGTTAGGCCTGTAAGGCTTCAAATCTTGCAAAAATGACCTCTAGCTCGATGAGCGCTCGTCTTTTTGTTCGGAAACTCAGACCGAAAACGTTTGCCAATAACAAATCGTTTACCTTGTCTTGTTCTTTCATGAAGAATCCGGAAAAGCGCCAGTCATTAGGCTTCGGTCTAATTAAGCTGATGATGTTTTGACCCTTGTAGTAAATCTCATAAACTCTAGGGACGACGCGCTTAACTTTTAAAAGCATTTTTTCTCTCCTGTAAAAACAGAAGCGCCCTCCAAGTTAAAGATCGTTCGTCTTTTGGTGAGTGACAAGAAAGGCGCTTTTGTTTGCGCTCTACAGTTTCTCTTGCGAGAGCGCTTAGCTCACCCAGTTCACGAGACTGGGACGCCCGAGTTTCTGTTCTTGGTTTTGATTTCCTCGTCTGGTTAGCTTCTCGGGACCTCAACGCAGGTTTGCTGTTCTTGATACTGCGTGCATCTCAAATGCCTGTATTTGTCAGAGGTCTCTAGCTGAAAAGTGTTTCGTGGCTACCGTTTGCCTTACTCATTCACTTCACTGACTGCTGGTGTTCGATTGTCTTCCTTCGCGTGACCAGCACCGCCCGCACATGGCCGTTTCGAATTTTTTCACTAGCAGGCTCTTTTTCTACCTGCTGCGTCCGGGTTTAGTTCTCCATGGCCCGGATTCTGAAATTGTCAATTTATCTATCTAAATTTGATCGTTCTCCATTTCAAGATTTAAACATTACGTTTAAAATCTGATATGAAGATATTAAAATATTTAAACAATTAAAGCAAGCATTAAAAGGTTTAAATTAGAAATATACGGGAAATTACTTAGAAAAGTGTTTAAGTATTTTTGATCTGACGATTAAAGATCTTAATGTTCGACCAACAAAAAAGCCGCTCTCGCGGCAATAAAAAAACCGCCCGGGGGCGGCTTTGAATGCGCTACTTGATTACGTTATTGTTTGTTCTCGGACTGCTGGTTAAGACCTGTATCTCCGGCTTCTATACGCTGGAATATTTCAATTATTTTTTCTTTGTAGTTATAAATGTCCTCAACTGTAGAAATTTGGAAAGGTGGTTCAACTCTCATGAAGCCATATAAGTCGATCTTTAATTTTTCTGGATTTTGGAAGTAGAACCGAACCAAGGTTTTTCTATTGTTATCGTCCAAAAGAACAGCACAGTAAGTTTTTGATGGCCTTAGGTATATTCTGGAGACGTCGCAGACATCTGCAAGGATCGCCTTAATGATATTAAGTCCAAGCTTGTCTGAGTCATTTGCTTCGGGGTTGTTATTGGCAGGCTCCGGTGCAGCTTCTGCAACTTCTTCCTGTTGTTGTTTTTCTTCTCCCTCAATGGCCTTACGTAGTCTCGCGTTAATTTTTTCCTCTGTCCACTGTCTAAATGATTCTTTTAAGAGCGGTGTTAATTTGTCTTTAACATTTTGATTAATTTGGCCATTCCAAACTTTTTTGGCAAAGAATCGTACAAAATCTTCCTCTGGTTGTTCGTACTGCTTGGATAGAATGAGCTTAAATTGTTTCGTGAATTTCAATTGCTCGGCTATTTTAATTGTCGATTCGTCGTTGTACTTATCCTTAGCCAGAAGAAGGATTTTATCTAAGTCATCGTCGTTAATGTTATCTAAACTCACCTCAAAGTAAGGAGAGTCGTCCATAACATTGTCAACCTCTAAATCGGTGAAAAAGCGATACCGGTTGCCATCCGTCAAAATGCCTACACGAGCTGTTTTTACAAACGGAAAGTACCTTTTAAGTTGGTCAAGTTGGTCCTTATCGAGAGAAGCGCCATAGGCTTTTGCTTCAATCAAAACAATCGGGTTTCCATCCTTACAAAGAGCATAGTCAACGCGCTGGTCTTTCTTTACTCCCGCTTGCGCTTGAAATTCTGGCACTACTTCCTGCGGATCAAAAATGTCATAACCCAAAAGCTGAATAAAGGGCATGATGAGTGCTGTCTTTGTAATTTCTTCATTAGTTAGGTTGTCTGCCATCTTTTTAGACTTTAAACCCAGTGCCTTAAACTTATCTATTAACTCCATGGTCATTCTCCTTCAGTTAGATATCGGTTGATTTAAACGTTTTAATGACTCTTCCTATAGTGTGAAATTCAACTTGACTGTCTGCATTGATCTCGATGTCCCTATATTTATTGTTGTCAGAAATTAAGATCAATCTCTTTCCAAAGCTTCTTTGTACTCGCTTAATAAAGTATTGCCCGTCTAGAAAAAGAAAGTAAACTCCGTCCCGGTCGCATTCGTTTTTGCTTACATCCACAAAAACTAAATCACCGTCCTTTATCAGAGGCTCCATTGAATCTCCCGAAGCCGTGACTATCTGAACGTTTAGAGGCTGGTACTGAGGAAAATTATTTTTAAACCATTGAACGCCAACCCTTAGTCCTTCAATAACATCAGAGTCATTTTGACGATCTTCGTATGCGGACAAAGCTCCGCAGGATGCGAATAAATTGACCTTTTGAAGATAAATGGTTTGGTCGTCATCAGGTTTTTCAGGTTCGAAACTTTCTTTTTCTTCCCCGTAAATTAGCCAATCTGGACTAACGCCAAACACATTTGAAATTTTTACGGCGTCTTCGTATTTAAGTCCTTTATTTCTCGGACCGAGCCAGTAAGTAATTGTCGGAGCGGACACTTGAATCTGTCGAGCCAGTTCTGCATTAGACATTCCGTTTTTGGCAAGAAGTTCTGAGATTCTGTCTTTGTATGTCTTCATAGGAAAACTCCTTTAGGTCAGATTTTAAGTAATTTTTACATAAACGTTAAATTTTTAAACATACAAATATTTAAACGTTTCGTTTATAATTTAAAATGTTTAAATAAAATTGTTTTAATATTTAACGATATGGACGACGATTTAAAAAAACGCTTATTCAAAGAGGTCGTATCTCAATACAAGGGTTTCTTTTGGAGAGATAGGGGACAACAAAGAGCTCTGGCAAAGGAACTAGGACTTAATCCAGCCTCGATTACATATTGGAAGAAACACGGAATACCCAAAAGTTACTTGCCTTATTTCAGGTTGCGTTTCCCTGCTTTGCCAATTTGGAAAGTGTTGAAATAAAAAGGGTCAATACTATGGCTCGCTATAGAAAAATCGATGTCCGAATGTGGAATGACAGGAAGTTTCGAGAACTGTCAGACAACGCAAAGCTGGCATTCATCCTGCTGTTGACGCATCCGGACACCACGCAAATAGGAACGATTCGGACACGAGTCTCAAATCTTGCCGATGAGCTGGGATGGCAACGAGATGCCATGTCACATGCCATCCAAGAAGTCACCTTAAACGGCATGATTGATGCTGACGAGAAGGCAGGGCTCATGGTAATAAACAACTTCCTAAAGTACAACGCACCGTCATCCCCGAACGCATTCAAATCTTGGCGTGAATTGATCGATTTAATGCCCGAATGTGATCTGTTGGATAGGCACGTTGCAAGCCTGAAAGCCTTTGTGGACAGCTTGTCTACTGGCATGAGAAACGCCATCCCCAATGACCTAATGGATGCCATCAAAGATGCCATCTTACGTGTCAACGAGCAACCATCCCGCATCCAGGAACAGGAACAGGAACAGGAACAGGAAATATATACATGCATCGAAAAGAGCGAAAAACATCCGGAAGTTCCCGAAAATTTCGCGGGGCGTGAGTGTGAAAAACCAGTTTCTCTAAAAACTGAAGCCATTGAGGAAGAACTTCCGCTTGAAGAGCAGGAAGCAAGTGTTTCCGAAAAGGAAATAGTTGAACCGAAGCCAAAAAAGGAAGTCAAGACACAACGCCTCCAGAAACCCGAGGAACTGACTGACGAGTTTTGGCAGGACTTTTTGGCTTATCGAAAGCAAAAGAAGGCGCCGGTAACAGAAAGAGTTATTTCGCTTCTTCGTAAGGAAGCGAAAAAAGCCGGCTGGACGTTGGAAGAGGTCATCAACGAAATGATGGTCCGCAACTGGACGGGTTTCAAGGCCGATTGGGTTAAAGATGATTGGAAAGATCCCAATGCTCATTGGGTCTCTGCTTCTGAATACAACAAAGAACTTCCTCCCGTCACGTATTCAACCGGTGCCAAAAACAAGTTCGTAGAGAAGCTCCATGCCGGCATGAGAGCCTACGACATCAAAGACCTTCCCAACAATAAGGAGCAGAGATGATGTTTGCCGCTGCTGCCGTTGTTCGAGACGATCAGGGTAGAACGTTTTACGAGCATCCGGACGCATTTACGACTACCCAGTTGGTCTTTTTCCCTCGCCTGACTGACAGTGAGTTAGCTCTCTATCAGGCCGATGCGATCTACGAAGATGAAATTGAGGTGTTGCCAAGAAGACGGCCTCAGGTTCCGACAGTTTTGTTTTCGTTCTGTGACGAGCCTAATCACATTAAGGCCGAATTTCTCCGGGGGAAGACCGTTCTGATCGACTTTATCGATGTCGACGATACGCCCGAACTCAGAGAGACCGTCCGCCGATGGATGCTTGAAATCCCTAAAGCTCTACCCGCCGCCGTCATCGTTTCGGTGATGTTCAAAAACAAACAACTGATTGCGTGGAAATTTGACTATGAATCCAAAAAATACAAGCGTTTCGCCTGAGCTTGATGGCTATTGGGGCGATCCGACGGGCGGGGCAGAAATAGAAACTTCTCTGTCTGAATACGAGAGTAGGGCTTACAAGCTCCCTGAGTTTTTCATCAACAAGGACGTTCTTGAGTTTAAGAACGACTTCCAGAACTATCTGGACGCGAAGAAGACTCATGTTGCTAAGTTCACGCTTCCCTTCACGCAAACCAATGAAGGCTGCATCGGTCGACCGATCGATTTTGAATTTCGACCCGGAGAACTGACGGTGTTGGCTGGCGAAAACGGTTCCGGAAAATCTCTGCTGCTTGGGCAGATCGGACTTCACCTCATTTCCTGTGGAGCTTCTCTCTACATAGCTTCGTTTGAAATGGCTCCAGTACGAACGATTGAAAGAATGCTCATGCAGACAGTGTGCAGCACAGACAAAAGGATGATTGAAGAACCTGACGTTGATCTTTTCTTCAAACAATTCGCCTCAAGGATGCGTATCTGTGACCTGCAGAGAAAGGTTTCTCCGGACGAACTATTGCGCCTCCTTGATTCAGCTGTCCGTGACTACAAGTCAGACATCCTCTTTGTTGACTCTTTGATGATGTGTGTCAGAGACGACATGGACAAGAAGGAAACCGATTATGTGATGACCAAACTGGTTGAGTTTGCTCGGACCAACAATGTCCACATTGTCGTTGTGGCCCATTGCCGCAAACGTGGTGATGCCAGTTCAAAAACTTACTCCGTCTTTGATTCAGCTTCAAAAGACTCAATCAAAGGGAGCTCCAACATCACGAATATTGCCTTCAATGTTTTTGTCTTGGCTCGCGATTTCTCCAAGGTCCAAAAGAAGGCCGAAGGAAAAGATGTCGATGACACCAAGCCAGACTTTGTTTTGAACCTTTGCAAGCAGAGAAATGGGGCTTGGGAAGGGTTCATCAAGCTTTGGAGAGACAACGCCAGTCTGAATTTCTGCACGTCGTGGACGCGTGTACCGGTTAGACCGTGGCTGGAGCTAACACAGTCAGCGCCAGCTCCTGAACCGTACTTTTAGGAGGTTTTATGTCAGAGAGTGCATGGCAGTTACTGATGATCATTTTGGCGCCGGTGGTGTTCATCAATCTGGTGCTGTTTGGGCTACTGGTTAGAGCGGCATTTGAGGTTGGGAAGGAGGATAGAAATGGAAAGGCTTGAAGCTCTAGATCGTTACGTGGTCTCTCAACTAGTCGCCCTCCTTATTTGGCTTTTGGTTCAAATCTTTCGTAAGGATTGAGCGTGGACATTTTTGGATATTTTTGTTTGTACCTGAGCTCTTGCTGTTTTGTCGGTTGTTATTTGACAGGGAATGAAATGCACTTCGATTTTGCCAATTTCCTCGCTCTTGTTGGTTGTTCCGGAGGAGCTCTTAGTCTCCTCGACTTTGCATGGTTCGCTCACTACGGATCGAATATTGACTACAGCTTGCCGTTTTTGGCGATGGTTGTAGCAGTCTGTTTCGTTTGCTCTTTCCGGAGGAAGTCTGAATGAGCGGGTGCTGCCTCTACTGCATTCATGCTCAGGCCTTCTGGATAGGACCAGACGGAAAGAAGCATCTGCCTCCAAAACAGTCCTTTGGGGACATGAACATCTACTGCCACCATCCGGATAAAGGTGCTGGCATCGAGTGCTATCCGATCTCGTTTGCTCGTTGTTCTAAGTTCGAGCGAACAACAGACGATCAAATTCAACGCAGGAGAGACTTCTTCTCGCAGTTTGAACGTTGGCCCTCACACGCTCAGATCATCGCTCAACGGAACTCTAATGTTCTGGAAACAGCATCAAAGAATTCAATCAAACAACACAAACCCAATCAGGAGGGATAAATGAAAAGGTTTTTACAAGCAAAAGGAAGGCTCAAGGTCGGTGAAATGAACCGGACCGAGGCGGCCTATCGAGATTATTTGGAATTAGAAAAACACGAAGGGCGCGTACTTGACTATTGGTTTGAGTCGATAAAAGTAAAAATTGCCAATGGTTCTTGCTGGTTTACCCCTGATTTCATGATTCTACGTCCGAATGGATATGTCGAACTCCACGATGTGAAAGGCAGCCCTCGTATTTGGTCAGACGATAGTAAAGTAAAAATGAAAGTGTGCGCCACGGCTTATCCATTCGGCATGTATGTAGTTTTTCCCAAAGGACGTAAAAAAGACAGCGGATGGGATATTCAGGAGGTTGCACCATGAACGAAATTTGGAAAGAAATCCAAGGATATGAAGGATTTTATGAAGTTAGTAACTACGGGAAGGTTCGTTCTATAGATCGCATAGTTAGCTACGAGAATGAAGGACAACCAAGGAAAAAATTTATTAAAGGACGATTATTAAAAGAAAGTCAAGGAACAAACGGTTATTTGTCCGTTAGTCTTTCAAAAGACGCTGTAATAAAGATTTTTGCCATACATCGTCTTGTAGCGATTGCTTTTGTTAAAGGTTTTACAGACCAAAGAAATCATGTAGATCATATTGACGGGGATAAACATAACAATAAATCCGAAAATCTTCGCTGGTGTACAAACCGAGAAAATCACAATTTTGTATTAGCAAAAATTCGTAATAGAGAAGGACAAAAAACAAGCTCTTTGTGCAGAGAAAAGCTCTCAAAAATTCATAAGGCTAATAGAAAGCCTGTTAAGTGCATAGAGACTCAAGAAATCTATTTAAGTTCAGTAATCGCCGCTAAAGAGTTAGGGGTGACGAAGCAGGCGATATGGTATTCAATAAATCGCGGTGGCGCAGTGAAAGGCCGTCACTTCATGGAAGTTGAAAAACCGAAGAAAGAAGGAGGGGGTTGGAATGTTCAGGCATTTTAACGTTGAAGCATTTGTTTTCTGGTGGATCAATTCTGTGATGGCAATCTTCGCCCTTCTTTGGGTCGCTAAGAAGATTGCGGATTTTTTGGAGCACCGCGACAAGCTCAGAAAAAAGGTTGAGTTCTGGGGGCTATCAGCTCTCGGGATTATTTATCTCTACTGCATGTTTAGCTACTTGAGGACTCTTGGATGACAGAAACAGAACAAAAACTCATTGACGATCTCAGACCTCGTTTAGACAACTGGCGCCGGGCATATCGTGACCGTGTTGTTAAAAACGTCTCAATTGCCTACGCGGTAGAGAGAGCTCTCGCATTGACGAGAAACAAGACGGATTTTTCTGAGGATTATTCTGGTCCGGAAGATCGATCTGATGATTTTGGAATGAATGTTGACCAAAGAGACGCAGACTTGCTCAACTTGGTTTGGCAATACCTGGATGTGCCAGGAGCCGAATTTTTGACGATTGGAGAAGGTGGACTAAACGTTAAGACGGCGAAAAACATCATCCTCCTTTATGTGTTTTCCAATAATTATGCTCTGCGTAGAGCTGGGCGGAAAATCTGGAAAGTGAAGGATATAAAACTAGAAGGTTGGATTAAGGAATCTTTGGTTTTCTTTGCTCTTAGGCTTAGAGCCTATGAAGCAGCAAAGGCTAAAGCAGAAAAACAATAAGGGAAAACAGTGCGAATGTCTCAGGTAAAGATGGGATATTCGCCTGATTATTTCTCAACTTGCCCTGATAAAATTTAAAAATTACATACAAACCCTAAGAGATCGAAAATGAATAAAAAATCCCTTTCTGTCCTAGTTGGACTGACTGCTCTTCTATTGGCTGGATGCAAATCTGAAATCACGATGCCAGTCACATACTCAGAAGTTTTTGGCGCTCCGATCATTAAGAATGCCCGATTGGATATTGAAGTTCCGGCATGCAAAGAATACAAGAGCGAGTTGGAAAGTTCTTCTGTCTTAGAGGCCAAGCAAAAAATTAACTACGTTTTCCCCAATGCCACTTATTTGGGGTGCAAGAGAGGAAGCGGGATAGACACTTTTGCCCAGTTTCAACTTCCATTTAAAGTGGGCGGTATTGGGCTGAAGGATTGCAATGCCAATGAGATTTGCGTCGGTTCCTCTCAAAACAATCAGTTCATGAATGTTTTTATTGGGAAAGACATAAAAACCAAGATTGATGAGCTGTCGAGATCTGCCACGATCTACGGTCCTAAGGATGTGAGGGTGAGATTGGTCTTTAAAAATGACACAGATCAATCCCTCGGGATCGATTACATAAGTCTTTTCTTGAGTGATGGGAAAGAAACTATTCCGGTGCATAACGTGAAGAATGCCAAGTTTAACTCTGGGCTAGCCGCATATATGACATTGAGTGACGTAGCCTCTGCCTCTTTGCTCCGGAGGGGCGTGGTTAGTGTAACGAGATTCCCAGATAGAGAATTAAAGGACGTGCAAGCACCGGCTAAGAAATAGCATTTATTGCAATGGGTGTCTCGGTGTGGTATCGTCAATTAGACAATTTCAAGCCTGTGACACTCAGGCGCCGATAGGCTTAATCTGAACGGGTTCCTTGCGGAGGAGCCCGTGTGTCCAAAGAAAAGAGGATACGATGACTAAGCCAATCGATTAGATAAGAGCTCCGATTTCGGGGCTTTTTGTTTTTCGGCCGTTCGCTCAATCTTCGATTGTCCTCCCGTACTCCAAAATCGAATTATTAAAGAACAAGCGGACGGCCAACATTCTCAGCGGTTCCATTGTTGCCCTCAACATTTATCGACAAACCGCACAGCCTCTCGGTGGGCTTAAGCACCGAGCCATTTACAACATCCAGCAAGCCTAGATTCCCAACGGGAAGATGCTCACTCCGCTGGATTTCTAATTCTCCTGACGAGAATGGCGGAGAAAACCGCCTTAACAAACTATCTCCTTGGGGTTGGTTGGAGTGCGCTCGGCTGAAACATGCTGGGCGCACCTTTTTAACGCTATGAAAGAATCTGAACTCAAAATTCTCTACAGACCGGTTAATGACCTGATTCCGTACGCAAATAATGCCCGGACGCATTCAGAGGAGCAGGTGAATCAAATCGCCAGTTCGATCAAGGAATTTGGGTTCAACAATCCTGTCTTGGTTGACGAGCAGAGCGGAGTGATTGCCGGGCATGGACGCTTGAAGGCGGCTAAGAAACTTGGGCTGAAGGTAATACCGACAATTGAATTAACCGGGTTGTCTGAGGCTCAGAAGAAGGCTTTCATCCTCGCGGACAATCGAATTGCTCTTAATTCTGGTTGGGACATTGACCTCTTGAGAATAGAGCTGCAGGAATTGCAGGATACAGATTTGGCACCGGTCACTGGTTTTTCCGACGAAGAGTTGAATGCTTTGTTGAGTGGAACTACCGAACCCGCTGAGGAAAAACCGGAAAAAGAGGAACCCGAGGCAGACAGCTTTAATCTGACGCTCTCAATTCCGATCGAGTACAAAGATCAGGTTCAGGATTTCGTTAAAAGTTTCGGACCCGAAGATTTAATTCAGAAGATCATCGATATGACCAGTTAACTACAGGCAGGTTGAAGGCATGGAAGAAAAAGTTCAAAAGAAGCGGACTCGTCCACGCATTCAAATCGACCTAGAGAAGGTTGAACAACTGGCTCAGGTTTGTGACAACGAGGAAGAGATAGCTCTCGCGCTCGGGATTAGTTATCGAACCTTACAGAATCGAAAAAAAGATTTTGCGAATTTTGCGACCGCTATAAAAAAGGGAAAGGCTAAGGCCAACGCCTTTGTTGGCGGAAAGTTGATGGCTCTCATTCGAGAGGGAAATCCGGCAGCGACCATTTTTTACATGAAAAGCCGCTGTGGGTGGAAAGAGACTGACAGGAAGGAGATCACTGGAAAAGACGGTGAACCGGTCAAGGTCGATAAAGTTAACCAGCTGGATCTAAGCAAGCTCACCTTGGAACAGTTAGACGCGCTGGAGGGTATTGTGAATGCGGCTTCCAACGATAAAGGAGATCAGGATAGCTAAGGCCCGTAAATCGCTTGCACATTTCACTACGTACACTAAGCCCGATTACCTAATGGGATGGGTACATAAGGAAATTTGTGACATGCTCGACGAGTTTCTAGAAGCTGTTAAAGAGAAGAAGTCTCCGAGGCTGATAATTACTTTACCCCCTCGTTCGGGTAAGAGTGAGCTTGTTTCGCGCCGTTTCCCTGCCTACGCCTTCGGACGTTTTCCTGATCTGAAGATTATCGCTACATCCTACAGCGCTGACTTATCTCAGCGTTTTAATCGTGACGTTCAGCGGATTATCGATGACGAAAAATATCAAGAGGTATTCCCGGAAACGACGCTAAATGGCTCGCGAGTCCGTCCGGACTCGCGAGGGTCGTACATTCGGACATCCGATTTATTTGAGATTGTCGGTCATGTCGGCGCCTATCGCTCATGCGGCGTCGGAGGCGGTATTACGGGCCAGGGCGCTGACATTCTGATTATCGATGACCCGATTAAGGATAGAGCTCAAGCAGGTTCTAAAACGATACGAGACTCCATTTGGGACTGGTACACATCGACCGCATACACTCGACTGTCTCCCGGAGGTGGAGTCATCGTAATGGCCACTCGTTGGCATACCGATGACCTGATTGGTCGACTGATCCAGAGAATGGGAGAGGGCGATACGTTCCGGATCGTAAATTATCCGGCGATCGCCGAGCATGACGAATTGCACCGCAAAGCTGGGGAAGCTCTGCATCCTGAACGGTATCCGCTTTCAACTCTGCTGCAAATCAAGAAAACGATAGGCAGTAGAGATTGGGAGGCGCTATATCAGCAGCACCCAGTTCCCGACGGCGGTGCTTTGTTCAAGCTTGAATGGTTTAGAAGATGGACAGCATCAAGCCTGCCTCCAGAGTTTGACCATACGCTCATGTCGTGGGATATGACATTCAAAGACTCCAAAAACTCCGACTACGTGGTAGGGCAGGTTTGGGGCAAAAAAGGACCGAATTTTTACCTGCTTGATCAAGTTCGAGGCCAATGGGATTTTGTGAAGACAAAAGAGATGGTCCGAGTTCTTGCACAGAAGTGGCCGCGTGTTGTCCGGAAGCTGGTTGAAGACAAGGCTAACGGATCGGCGGTGATCTCTGAGTTGAAATCTACGGTTTCGGGATTTGTCCCGATAACGCCCACCGAATCAAAGGAGGCAAGGGCATCGTCCGTCACTCCGTACTTTGAGGCAGGGAATGTTTTTATTCCGGAAGACACCGCCGCACCTTGGGTGCCGCATTACGTCAGTGAATTGCTTGAGTTTCCTGCGGGTTCTCACGATGACCAGGTAGATAGCACAACTCAGGCATTGAACTATTTTCGCAACGGCTCAGGCGTCATTTTGACTAGAGAACAGATGCAGCAGGCACGTTTTAGATTTTGAAAATCATGAATCAACTAGACGAAAACAAACGCCGAAAGATCAATCAAAAGATCATCGATGCAGCAGGCTCTCGCTTCGTGCCTCCTAGAACATCGTTCTCTCAGGAGGAGGCTAAAACGCTCTTTTATCCTCCGATCACGTTGAACACCAAAGAGCCGGAGAAAGAGGACTCTCGCTTCACGAACGATGCCGCGATTGGCTCGAGTTTCAATGCGTACTATGCATCTTTGACACAGCACGCGTTGGATTTAGGCCAGTTCCCGATGACATCGTTTGTCGGCTACGGCGTACTGCAGAATATCGCCCAGAACGGCATGATCCGCACCTGCATTCAGACTGTTGCGGATGATATGTGCCGGGAATGGATTCAGATTGAAGGCGGTGAAGACGAATCTGCGGATAACGTTAAGAAGCTCCAAGATCTGCAGGAGAACAAATATCGACTGAGGAAGCTCTTTAATGAAGCTCTGAGCATCGTTGGCTTTATGGGCGGGGCTTTCATCTTTGTTGACACGGGTGCCGAAGGAGAGGCTCTAAAGCTCCCCCTTAATTTCTCTGACAAGTCAGCAGAACTGGTAGGCGAGGATAAAACAGTCAAATTTATCGTTATCGATCCGGTGAATGTTTCGCCTGGTTTCTACAATGCCAGCCAACCGCTCAAAGACGATTATTTGAAGCCAAGATCTTGGTTCGTTCTTGGCCAAGAGGTGCATGCATCCCGTCTTATTCGACTGGTTGACAATGAACCTCCGTTACTTCTTCGTCCTGCATACAACTTTCTTGGCATTCCTCAAGCTCAGATCCTTTGGGATTATGTGCTGCACTGGAACAAAGCCAGAGAAACGGGCGTCAGTATTCTGGAGAAACTCAATCTCACGGTATTCAAAACCAATTTTTCTGAGGCGTTTGAGGCAGGCGGAATTGAGCAGTTAGACGCGAAGATGATGCTCTTACAGCGTTATCGCTCGAATGAGGCCATTTTTGCCTGTGATTCTTCCGAGGACCTGCAGAACATCACTCTGACGATTTCAGGAGTTGAAGGGATCATCAGGCAGGCATTGGAATTCATTGCGGCAATCAATCGCACGCCTGCGGTCAAGCTTCTCGGAATCTCTCCGAGTGGTTTCAACGCGACAGGTCAGAGCGATATCCGGAACTATTACGACCATATCAAGTCGAAACAAGAGCTCAATCGAGACGCAATTCAAACTGTCCTGAAAGCTATCCAGTTGGTCGAGTTTGGTCATGTTGATCCGTCCATTTCCTTCAAGTTCAATGAGCTTGGAGAGGCAGATGCCGCTGCTACAGCAATCACAGCTAAGACAAAGGTCGACATGTTGGCTGTGCTGCAGGACCGCAATGTTCTGAGTGCTGAAGAGGTTCGTGAGTTTGTTCGTCGCGATTCCGATATGGGTTTGGACTTTATTCCGGAAGAATTGCCGGAAGGGATGGAAGGCGAACTCATGACAGACGATCCTAGTCAGCAGAATGAGCTGATGAACAACTTCCTGAAACAGCGATCGGCTGAGAATGTGGCGCCGGCGCCGAAGACTGATGAAGATAAAGCTGGAGAGATTTTCTAATGAAGACTGCTCGTTCCGTTCAACCGAACCTAGGCAGACAAGCAAAGTTCAAAAAGAAGCTCGATACCTTCTTGAAGTCCTTCAGAAATAGGATTCTCAACGAGATTCTTCTTTATCTGTCTGAAGCAGGGGGATTGACCGAGGACGCTTCCTTAACGTTTCGTCCGGACGATCCCCTTGATCGAGCAAGACTTCGGAACATCAAAGAAAAAATCAACCGCTTGGTTCTTCGTGACCCAGATCGTTTCCGTCGCAATGTTGATGACTTCATTGCCCGCAACATGGGCAACTGGATGAGAACGGCGGATCGAGAAACACGTCAGATTGCTGAGTGGTACGTGAAAAACCTTGCCGCCGATGTCTCGACAGCTCAGAGAGCATCTCTAAAAGCGGCGGGCATTCCTGATTCAGTTTTTGCTTACGAGATGAGGCAGACGCGCAGGCACTTCTTCATCACTCCTCAGGCAATAAATGAACTGCCGGGGATGGTGGCTGACACGACTAGCCTCATAAGCAACATTACAACATCCGAGCTGACAAATATTCGCTCTGCTTTTATGGATGCTTACGAAGGTCATGGCACGTATTCGCAGATTGTCGAGGCCCTGGGCCGTTCATCTTCCTTTACGGCTCAACGAGCTCAGCGGGTAGCGATTGACCAAACGCTAAAACTGAATCAACAGATTCAGCAAGCTAACTGCAAAGGTTTAGGAATTACTCGCGGAGTTTGGATTCACGTTCCTGGGAAATACACCAGTCGGGAGAGTCACATTGAGATGAATGGGAAAGAGTTTGATCTTTCTAAAGGACTATACGACAAAGAAGTTGGAAGAAATGTAATGCCCGGTGAACTTTATTGGTGTAGGTGCCAGTTCCGTTCAATTCTTCCTGAGTAATAGGAATCTTTAACAATGCCAGACGACATCAAGTTCCGGAAAACCGATAATAATCAAACTATAGCAATCAAAAATGGCGAGATTGTTGGAGGAGCAGGAACCAGCGTGGGGCCGGATAAGCTTCCAAGTTTTGAAGTTTTTAGAAAGAATCATGAAGGGCAGTCTCCGGCTAAAACGGCAACGAAATACGTCCAAGAGTATTACTGCAGAGGTATTAAGGCAGTAGAGAATCCGGGAGGGCTTCCCGTTGCAAACCGTATTGTTTTTACTACGAACGGAGCAAAAGAAACGGGGAATTCAATTGCGGACAACAAAATGCTTGCGTTGCCGTATCTTGCACATATTTATCGTACTGGAGAATACCTAGGGAGCTCTTCTCGATTAAAGGAAAAACACACCGATGTCGAGAAATTTCATTACACCCGCAAAATTGTCCCCATAGACGGGAAAAAGTATGAAGTAACGCTTTGTTCTAAAGAAATGAACAAAAAAGTGGGTGGAGACCTCTTTAAGCATTATTTAATTGATAAGGCCGATGCCATAGATAGTAAAAAGGCCTCGTACCGTACCGATCTGAAATCAAAATCCAGGAGTACGGAAGAGGCCGATCGCAACCCCCAAGAAACTCCCATAACAGGAAGGGGCGTATCACGATGTACCGATATTTTAGCCCATGACGAAAAAACAGGTAAGGGGGACTTTGAATTTTATGGGTTAGAGGTGAAAGAAGTGGCGAGTAACAATGACAGCAGAAGTGTTGCACTTGACTCTACTAGTGTCAGGACCGTAGATGACAATGGATTTCTCCATGTCGAAAAATCTCCCCTAACAAGAGTTCAAGTTGCTCCGTATTACGGGAAGGAGATCGCAGGCTGGCGAGAGCTCGGACTTGATCCAGAAAGGATCTATCACGCTTATCGACCGCCTGAAGAACTCAGTTCCCCTGAAACTATTCAATCGATAAACGGTATTCCGATTCATCTTGAACATCACGATGATCACGGAGCCCCTGAGAACAAACAGACTCGGGTCGGCACTACCGGAACGGACGGAGCTTTTGAGGCTCCGTTTTTAGTTAACTCTCTCCATATTTATGACAAGGACGCCCGGAGCCGAATCGAAGACGGTTCAATGCGGGAGCTGAGTCTTGCATACACGTTCGAACCTGACTTCACGCCGGGTGAGACACCAGATGGAGAGAAATACGACTATGTGCAACGCAAGATCAGAGCGAACCATCTTGCGCTTGTGGAAACTGGGCGCGCTGGGCCTGAGGTAAGAGTTCGCGATTCTAATAAGGACTTTCTCAATATGGAAAAAGATGACGCTGTTGAGCAGGCTGAAGTGACGTTAGCAAAGGCGATTATCGATTTGCATTCCGTTGATCCCAACGGGAAAATCGTTGACGGCGCTCAAGATGATGACAAAGACGCGATGATTCAAAAAATCATCGATGGACTGAAGGCAAAAGGTCTGACGGACGAAGAAGCTGAAAAGCTGAAAACAACTCTGTCTGACTTGGCCTACTCTCAGGCTACAGGAGACGAAGATCCTAAGCCCGACGATCAAAAGGAGGCTCAGGATGACGATCCGGAGCTCGATGAAAAGATGAAGGATCCGAACTTCAAGGCTGGTTTTGAGGCTGGCGTCCTTTACGGCGAAAAACGTGAAAAGGACGATCCTAAACGACTCGATTCTGATCATGAACGTGAAGGCGAAGAACGCTATCTCGAAAAGGAAGCAGCAGACGCCTTGAAATCTTGTGGCCTTGACGAAGCTTCTGAAGAAGAGAAGAAGGCTTTTGCGGCCGGATTGAATTACGCCCAGAAGAAAGATGAAGGCGCACAGGATGAAGATCCGAAACCTGAAGACGGCAAGGAAGAGAAGAGCTCTGCTTCTGACTCCATGAAGGTTCTCAGAAACGCCATCTACTCTGAACTGGCCGCAATCGAAGAAGTCAAGCCGGTGTTAGGTGTTATCCGTGCCGGATCCTATGACTCTGCAGGTTCCATCTATGTGGCAGCACTCAAGAAACTCGGTTTGAAAAACATCTCCGCGTCCGAAGCTCGTTCTGCGTACCGCGCCTATATGCAAGGCCGAAAGGCCTTAGCTGGTGCGAAAGACTCCGGCGCCAAGGTGACCGAGAAGCCGACTGCCGTCAGCGCAATTTTGAACAATGTTAAATAAATAGGAGATTTTTTGATGCTTCAAAAATCTGTAGGTCTCTATCCTGCTATCGGTATTCCGGGACAGCAGGTTGCATTCAATCAGGCCGTCTACACGCCTCAGAACTATTTGTCTGACGGTACTGTCCAGTGCGGTGGTTTTGCGTTTGCTGTGGCCGCCTCCACAACCGGAACAGCAGTGAAATTCCCGATCGCCTCTTTGACGGGCTCTGCAGGAGACAAGCCGATCGGATTTGTTGAGCGCACGTTCACCGCGTCCATCGAGCTGGGCACAGATACTCCGGATATTTATCCGAAGGGCTCTGAGCTGACGATTGCCGTTCGAGGTGATTACTACATCGTTGCTCCCGCAGCCGCCACGGTCGGTCAGGCGGTTCTTTGTAATCCGACTACCGGCGCCATCACTTTTGGCACCGCCGGCGCCACAAATGACACCGGTTGGACAGTTCAGACGGCTGGCGCAAAGGGCGACACGATCATCATTTCCAATCACGGCCTCGGTTATCAGCCTGCCGCGACCGGATCCTAATCTGAGGTAAAAAATGAACGATTTTGAATTAGCAAAACAAAAGGGCGTGCATGGTGTGGAAGCAAAGGGATTCATGTCCTATTCCACCGACGCAAAGGGCAAGATCAACGTCGACTACGATGCAACGGTTAAGGCAATGGCTCGAGATGCCGCATTGCAGACTCCTGTGTCTGTCGGTGTTCCGTCCGTCTTCACGACATTCATTGACCCGCAGGTCGTCCCCATTCTCTTTGCCGCCCAGAACGCTACTAAGATTTTCGGCGAAGAACGCAAGGGCGATTGGACTGACAATTTCTTCACCTTCCCGGTCGAAGAGTATGCCGGCAATGTAACTCCTTACTCTGACTTCGCAGAGAACGTCTCCACAGACGTGAACGTGGAGTACCCGACTCGTGAAAACTTCCTGTTCCAGACCGTCATCAAGTATGGCGACCGCGAAGTCGGTCTTGCGGCCAAGGCCAAGTTGAATGTTGTTTCTTCTAAACAACAGGCTTCTGCTTACGTGATGGCAATGGCTCACAACAAGTTTGCGCTTTATGGTGTCGAAGGTAAGAAGGTCTACGGTCTGTTAAATGACCCGAACTTGAATGCTTCGATTTCCCCGATCTCCATCACTACAGGATCTACCGCTAACTCTACGTGGGCGGCAAAGTGCGCAGCACAGCCTGAGAAGACTGCCAACATTGTCTATAACGACATTAACAAGCTTTGGGCTGAAATTAGCAAGAATAACGGCGGTTTGGTTGATCAGAACTCCCGCATCGTTCTCGCTGTCAGTAACACCAGAGCTCCGTACTTGACCGAACCGAACAGTTTCGGTCTTACAGCTATGACCATGCTCAAGCAGTCCTTCCCCAACATCGAGGTTGTTCAGCTTCCTGAGTTGACCACGACTGCAGGTGAAATGCTGTACATGACCGTTCCTGATCTGTTTGGCATTGAAACCGGTATCTGCGCATTCTCTGAGAAATATTTCTTGGGTCGTGTGGTTCCGGAAATGTCCAGCTACAAGCAGAAAGTGGTGGGCGGAACTTGGGGCGCTGTTATTCGTCGTCCCAGCCTCGTCGCAACAATGCTTGGCATCTAACCTGAACTAACCAGCTATGGAGGCCCGAGAGATCGGGCCTCTTTCTTAGGAGATTGAAAATAATGGCTCGAACCAACACAACTCAGAAAGCAACATCCGGAAAGGTTGTCGCAGACAATTTCAGCAACACTCAGAAGAAGAGCGCTGCTAAAACTCAGTCCACTGTGATCATTGCTTGCACTCTTGCACACGGCCTCAAATTTGACGATGTGCCGAACGGTAATGGCGGAACAAAGACGATCATCTTCCCCGGAGTTAATGATTCGCTTAGAGGAAAACGTGACGGGATCCTGCTGGGCAAGGGAAACTCGGTTGCGTTCCAGATCGACAAAGAAGACTGGGAAAACATCATTCGTATGCATGGTCAAGAAGCTGTGTTCACAGGAGTGAATGGCGGTCTTCCGTGCCTGATGGAGATGAAATCAGTTCAAGAATTCAGAAGCCGCGAGGACGAACTAAAGGAAGCATCTCACGGCCTCAATCCGATCGATCCTGAATCGGTCAACGTTGAAGAAGTTAAGAACGAAGAAGGTTAACAAAATGGCTGTCGTCGTCTTTGATCCTGAAAAATTTCGAATCCTTCATCCTGCGTTTTCGGATGAAGTTAAATTCCCAGACGAAACTCTCCAGTTCTACTTTGATTTGGCGGTTGAGTTTGTAGGGAATACGGACGCCGACAGCTTTGCTCCCTACGATCCGGACAACAAGATCTATACAAGGGAGCGGCTCCTGGATTTGGCAACCTGTCATCTGCTAACCCTCAGCCAGCAGCCGAATGGTCAGGTTGGCAGGATTGCTAGTGCTACGCAGGGAAGTGTGAGTACCAGTTTTGACCTTCTGAAAACGAATACTTTTGTCGGAGATTGGTGGGCTCAAACCCAATGCGGCGCCATGTACTGGACGCTGACTGCCAAATACCGAATCGGCGGCAGAGTTTATCCGGGAAACAATTACCATCCGTGGGGATGATGATGGGCATCAACATCACATCTAACAATGCGTTCAAAAAGCTGTCAGAGAAACTTAAGGCCGACAGCAATAAAAAGCTAGAGGTCGGAATAATGATTCCGGACATTGCCAGCATTGGGATGTATTTGGAATATGGGTGGACCCAATCAGTGACGAGTAAGCAAGGACACTATCTGTCAGCCCAGCTAGGACTTCCTCCGAACAGCAAGTTCACGACCCTGTACATGCCTCCGCGTCCGTTTATGCGAGCCACCTACGCTCAAAAACGAATGGATTGGCAGGTGAAATTTAGGTCTCGCTTCCTAAAAACGTTCGACATAAAGCATTCGTTAGGTGTCATGGGGCAAATGGCCACCGACGATATCAAGCAAACGATCCGAGAAGCAGGTATTCCGGCAGGTTCATTTCCCAAACGATCAGAGCTAACGATGGCACTGATGCAGGCAAGAGGAGAAATGGACAAGGCCAAGAAAGCTAAAGGGAAAGGCACTCTACCTAACAACGTGATGACCACAAAGCCTTTGACGCTGAGTGGCGTCTTGCAAAGCTCTATAACTTGGAAGGTTTCCTAATGTCTCTCAACCTACACGCAATTGTCCGCCAGGCGATTAACGCCAACTATGCAGACGAAACCTTCAAGCTGTATCGATCGGTCGGCCAAAAGAATGTAGGAGGGATCGTCCAAGCGTATTACGCACCAGCAGAGGAGATTCAAGGAAATTTACAAAGTGAAGGCGATAGCGCTCTTGATCATGCCAACTTAGCCGGACAGAACACCATCATCCGGCGCCTGTACCTCTACGCATCGAGCGACCAGAAGCAGCGGCCGTGGGCAATCTATAGACCACTAGCAAGGTCGGGAGATTATGTCGAAGACTCTAAGGGAGGCCAGTGGCTGATCACTGCGGTGATCGAGGATTTTTCGGACGCTGGTTGGGAGGCGGTCCGCTGCACATTCCAAACCACGCCTCAGAAACTGAATATCGCAGAGAATGAAGATGAAAGCACAAAACCTGACCCCGAACATCCGGACAGTGATCCAAGAATTTCTTGAGATATTTGCAGTTCCGGAAGTGGCGCCGGAAAACATTTTCTACGGTAACCAGAACAATCTGGCATTGCCTCCTGAAGGGAACGATTACGTCATCTATTCCTACATCTCAAGCGTGCGACACGGGACGAGTGCCGAGGATTGGGAGAAGGACCAAACCGATGACAATGTTTACCTCTCAACGACTATAGAGGTTTTGGTTCAGGTCGATTGCTACGCTTCGACGCTAAACGGCTCTGATGGCATGAATGCGATGCTGAGAGCTCAGGCCTTGGAGACAGTATGCAGGTCTCAGGTCGGCGTGCAGTTTTTCGTTGATAGAGGAATCAGCCTGCTTCATGCGGATGATCCGAGAGACACAACCATCATCGGGGACTCCGATAACTATGTACGAAGATCAACGCTGATGATCCACCTCAGCATGCAGAGCCAGATCAAAGTTTCTATGAGCTTCTTTAATGCGGTTAATGTGGACCTGAAAAACGTTGATGTGAGCTACCCGCCGTAAAACAAAACCTTTCCAAATCTTATAATGTTTTCAACGAAATGCTTAAGGATTTGGTATCCCATAGCAAGGAAAAACAATGGACAAAAAAGAAGTCGATCGGCTGATGTCTCTCTCTAACGAGGAACTCTATGACAAATATGAGGAGAAATTTGGAGAGATTCCAATTCTCCATGCTTGGGGGAGTCTTTATCCGGTGAACGAAGAGGAAAAACTTCGAGTGGTGGAGGCTTACTTAAGCGGAACACCTATAGAAGACCCTAAACCTTTGCCTAAAGGAGCCGTGTATTAACGGCCTCTAAATTGGTGTAGCTCTCAGCTAGCACCTCAGCAATTATCGTCAGCGCCTTAACGGGCGCTTTTTTATTTTGAGGAAAAATATGTCAATCAATGCTAATCGATTGGTTTCTATCACCCCTCGCATCATTGGAGCTGGGAGCGCCGATCTTGAAACAAACGGTCTGCTGCTGACCCAGAATGCTCTGATTCCTGCAGATTCTCCGGCACTGGAATTTGTGACAGCTGCCGCTGTCGGGAATTATTTTGGTGCGGAATCTCCTGAGGCGGACTTTGCCAATCAATATTTCTCAGGAGTGAACAATCAGCAGAAGGCGATTAACCGTCTTTTTGTGGCCCGTAGAATCAATGCAGATGCCGCCGCTTGGATTAAGTCTGCTCCGATCACAGCGCAACTTTCTGAACTGACAGCCATTAAGACCGGTTCCCTGACGATTTCGGTCAACGGCACAGAAAAAGAAGTCGTGAACCTCGATTTCTCTACGGCTAAGTCTTTCAGTGACGTTGCAACCGAGCTGGCTTCTGCAGTTGGAGCGGTTTCCGGCGCCTTCAATTCTGATCAAAATGCCATCATTCTGACCACTACAGAGACAGGCGATACGGCTTCAATCTCCTTCGCTACAAAGGCGACCACTGGAACGGATGTATCTGCATTGCTCGGACTGACAGAGGATTCCGGTGCCGTTCTCTCTCAAGGTTCCGATGCTCTGACACCTGCTCAGAACATGAATCTTGTGACCTCTGTTTCTCGAAACTGGGTCGGATTCACGACTCTTTATGCAACTGAGGTGGCAGAGGCTTCCGCTTTAGCGGCTTGGGCAGACATTGATGATGACTACGTGTACTTTGATTGGTCCACAGACACAAAGATGCTGGATCAATCTACCCAGTCCACGACGAAAGCCGCCCAGTTAGCTGAAAGTAATTACAACTGTTTGGCGATGGTTTACGGTACCGCTCAGGATGCCGCGGCATTCCTTGCAGTTGGCGCCTCTATTGATTGGTCCGCTATCCAAGGCATTAAGACGTGGTTTGCGAAGTCGGCTTCCGGAATTAAGGCTTCCGTTCTCAGCGACGAAGTGGCTGAAGCATTGGATGATCTCAAGGTCAATTACGTGGGTGCATTCGCAACACGTAACGCTGAGTTTGATTTCATTAACCGTGGCTGCCTGCTCTCCGGAATTTATCAATGGATTGATGCCCTTTACGGCATGATTTGGTTCAAGGCCCGCATCCAGCGTCAGATTATGGACGGCTTCGCGGCAATCAATCGCGCTCCCTACAACGCCATCGGTTTTGCTTATGTCGAGGCATGGTTGCTCGATCCCATCAATGATGCCAAGCGCAATGGCGTGATTGATACAGGCCTAGCACTGTCCAACTCCCAGATTCAGCAATTGTTGACGGAAACCAACAACTCAACGATCAAACAGGATCTCTACTCAAAAGGTTATTGGTACCTTATTGAATCTCCGTCGGCAAATGTGAGAACCCAGCGAGGAAGCCCTCGTTTGGGACTTTGGTACACCTATGCCGGTAGCATCCAACGAATTGAGATGCCTTTGACAGCCGTCATGTAATCAAAATTTCACAACCGCAAAGACCCGTCGTGATGGCGGGTTTTTCATTTAGGAAAGAATAAAAATGCCCGTACAAAACTTTGACATCACATCCGCCAATGCGTCAGCAGTGATGACGATTGAAGAGCTTTACCCGAACGGTCTGAAACTGGAAAGATTCTCCACAGATGCGGCTATTGTTGCCGATTCCCAGCAGGTTGCCGAGACCAGAATGGGTGTCGACGGTCGTATGGCTGCAGGCGTCACACCGAATATTTATCCGGTCACAATCACGCTGGAAGCAAACTCTCCGACAGCGGCCGCATTTACAACGTTGTTTGAGGCTATGAGCTCAAATAAACAGCTTTACGTTTGCAATCTGACAATCAAGATTCCATCAATTGGCAAGACCTACCAGTTCTCCAACGGTGTATTGCAGACAGCAAACCCGATGCCCGGACTTAATAAAGTCTTGGCTGCCACGACCTGGGTATTCCACTTCGAGTCTATGGAGCGCATCTAAATGAGAGATCCGGTTATCTTCAAAACGACAGACGGCGATAAGCAGCTGACGTTCAAAATTTACCCGTTCCCAGCAACGAAATCAGAAGACCTCTTAATCCGGATTCTCCTGTTGACAGGAAAAAACCTCGATTTAGACGCCTCTGTTTCGTATAAAGAGATTATCAGAGCGTTAGCATCCGTCCCTCACATGGAAGCGAAGGCCCTCTTGGATGAGCTTCTGACTGGTGTGTATAAGGTTGATGGCAACAATGAGCGTCAATTTTCGTATGACGATGCCGACGGCTACATTAGTAACCCGATGACCTTGATCCGCCTTCGTGTGGAATCCCTGAAGGTGAATTTCAGTTTTTTTCAAAATTTCGGGAAACTGTTCTCCCACGCAGAGCCGAGTTCCTAGCAGATTGCGCGAAGGTTCGGGGAGTTGCCCAAGTTAGCAACTTCCCGCCTTTGTTCTCCCGGCTTATATCCGGAGGAATGGCAACCCTCACGGAGTTGCAGACAACGATCACGCTTGAAGAAGCGTACCAGCTCGATGAGATCCTTCTAGTCAAAAACTACAACGCGTGGCTTGCAAATAAATCGGATTAGAAAATGGCAAAAACAACTGACAGTCTGTTAATCGACATTGGTTTAAATGCCGATGGGATCATTGAGTTTTTCGATAGTCTCTCAAAGAAGATCGATTTCTTGATCAAAAAGTCTGCGGATGCCGGAGACAATCTTGATGAACTTCTGGGCAACCCGATTGGCGATCAAACGGCTGCGGCAGTCGAATCAGTCAAAAATAATTCTGATGCTGCTACTGCTTCAATGAGGCAAGCTTCTCAAGCAGGTCAAAAGGCTGGAAAAGACATTGAGAAGGGGGCCAAACAGGGATCTCAGGCCCTGCAAAAACTCGACTCAATGGCCTCAAAGGTCTTCTCTGCAATAAAGGGATATGCCGGTCCCTTGGCGGCCATGTTCGGCGCCAAGATGATGTTCACGAACTTCATTGATGAGGGCGATAAGTTAGACAAGCTCTCAAAAGAAGTCCGGATGAACGTCTCTGAGTTGGATGCTTGGAGAAAAGCGAATGTGGCTGCGGGAGGTTCTGCAGATGCGTTCACTAATGCTCTGAAATCGTTCACCGACCGCACCGGCGCCAGCGCGTCTGTTTTCCTGCGCATGGGAAAACAGCTCAATGGCATGAATGATGCCCAGGCCAACTATGCCCTGAAGTATCTCGGCCTGACCCGGGAAAGTGCTGCGGTGTTCCTTCAGAACAACAAGCAAATGAACGAGCTTGTTGGGAAGTACCGGCAAATGGCCCTGTCTCCTAAAGACGCGGAAAACGCCAGACGGTTCAAAATCCAATGGGAAATCACAACCATGTCGATGAAGAACCTCGGCAATCAAGTTGCCAAGGTGTTTCTTCCGTACATCGATAAGGGGATGAAAAAATTTGGTGACTTCACAGACTTTGTTGCTCAGCACAGTGAATTCATCAAAATAGCACTGGAATTGGTTGCGGGAGCCGCGGCAATAGCTTTGGGTCCGAAGTCGGCGTTAATGCTGGGTGGAAAGGCCTTAGGTTTATTAGCCAGTCCTGTTGGGTTGGTTGTTGCCGGCATAGTTGCTTTAGCCCTTGCATTAGATGATCTAATCAGTTTTGCAAAAGGCGGACCAAGCGCGTTTGAAGACTTGCTCAGATCAATGGGCACGTCTGACGACGAAATCAAAGAGCTTCGCAAGAGCTTCCAAGATGCGTGGAAAGCCATCCAAGATCTGATGGACGCGCTAAAGCCTGTCGGAGATCTTTTCCTGAAGGCTTTCGGATCGGTCATCAAGGTAGCAGTTGAGACAATCGTTCTGACGATAGGAAAGGTTGCTGAAGTTATCGCGAAGGTCATCAACTCTGTATCTGGATTAAGGGATAAGTTTGTTGGCGCCTTTGAATCTATCAAAAGCAGCATTCAGCCGATCGTTGACTGGATCTCCAGTGCCTTGTCAGACATCACAAATTTTGAAATGCCTTCGTGGGTTAATCCCATGAACTGGTTCGGAAGTGATGACAAGAAGAAGGCAGTGGTTGCACCGGCTGGAGCAACTGCTGGAAATGCCGGAGGAGTCGTCAAAGAAAAAGGCAGAACGACAAACATAAACTCTCCGATTTCCAACCAGACTGTAGTCAATTTCAACGGAAATCCAGACAAGGAACAAGTTATTCAAGGAGTTAATCAAGGTGTCTCTCAGGCCATGCAAGGATCTACAGACATGTTGAATAACGCTGCTTCGGGGGTTGATTTCTGATGGCGTCTATAAATTCAATCATGGGATTGTCGTGGGCAGTAGTTGGAAACAACCTGCTTCCGTTTATTCCCTACGTTTCGATTGCTGCAGTTGACGCAGACCAGAGTTCTCGGATTCCGACCGAACCGATCGAAAAGGGCCAGTTAGCCGCTTACAACATTGTGCGTGAACCTGAGCGTGTAAACGTCGAATTTTTGTTCAATGGAAGCTATGCCGTTCAGGTTTTAGCGCTCGCAATGTTAGACCGGAGGATGAACAGTACAGACACTTGTACGATTTTTTCTCCGGCAAAAATCTGGCGAAATATGGCTTTGGAGCACTATGACTTCTCCAGAACTCAGACATCTAATGCTTGTATGTTGTCGATACACGCCTCTTTCGTTGAGATCATCACGGTCAACCTAAACCAGCAGAAAATCGCTTATTCACCAAAGCGAGCGACTTCTGCAGTCAAGGTTAATACAGGGCAGGCTCAAACAAAACCGACGATGGCTCAAAGCTTGATCAAATGGGCTGGAGGCCTGGGCAAGTAGAAACCTTTTTAACCATCTGGTTGCAATGGTGGTGGAACATGATTCAAATCAATATTTCAGCCCTTCCGTGGCAAGAGTTTTCTGTCGTGTTGGACGGTCAGAATTGTGTCATCAGCCTGAGGCAAGTGGCCGAGCACATGTACTGCAATTTGACATGTGAAGAAGTCGAGATATTTAAAGGGCGCAAGGTTTGCGTGGAAACGGACATCAATACTTATCCTTCTCCGAACTTTAAAGGCAAACTCAGAATGATCGACACTTTGGGCAACTCAGATCCTCAATATGAAGGCTTAAACGACCGATGGATCCTTGTGTATGCAAGCGAGGTTTTAAATGGTGCTCAATGAGACTACTTACACACAGAAAGACATTGCTGTAACGGTCGCTATGGACGGACAAGAAGCAATCACTTTCAAAGATTTTGCGGTGTCTGTCTCCATTGATAAATCAGGTTGTCCGGCATATCCAAAAGCTTCAGTTGTTCTGAAAGGATTGTCTCTGAACACAATGGAGCGTCTGACGCATCTCGGCTTTAAGTCCTTTTCTTTGAAGCGGAACAAAATCAATATTTCTGCAGGACAGAAAGGGAAGACCTTATCAGTTATTTTCAAAGGCGAGATCATCAATGCTTGGGCGGACTTCAATACAGCTCCGAGTCCAGTGTTCAAGATCGAGGCAAATTGTGGCCTTTTTCCCGCTTTAATTCCTCAACCTCCGATTTCTGTCACAGGTAACCAAACCGTTTCAGGCTTGATTGAGCAGATTTCAAAAGAAGTCGGGTACGTCCTCGAAAACAATGAAGTCACGGCTTCAATCCGAGATTGCATTATCAACGGGGACCCAGTGACAAAAATGCGTCGAATTGCCGATGCAGTTGGTGCAAATCTCTTATTTGATGATGAGAAAGTTGTTCTCATGCCGAAGAAAGGAAGCCGGAAGACACAAGGCGAATTGCCATTGATTAACTCCTCCAACGGCATGATTGGTTATCCAACATTCTCGAACAATGGGATCAACGTCTCATGTTTTTTCCGTCCGGAGTTGAGGATCGGAGCGAATTTCAAACTGGAATCAATCGTTCCTCATGCTTCCGGAACTTGGAAAATCGTCTCTCTCAAACATGAGTTGAGTGCTAATGATCCAGGTGGTGGTTCTTGGAAAACTTCAATTTCCGGAATATATCCGAGGTGGTAAATGTCAGACAAAGAACTTAGTGCGAACTATGACAACTTCGCCTCAAGCAATCCGTTGAATTCGATGGAGTTTTTTGTTCGTTCGCTGATCTCTCAGGTGGTAAGTACCTCCTTGCCTGTTGTTGTGACGGCGGTGGAACGTAAAGGAGAAGAAGCCGGCGCCGGATATGTCACGGTCAAGCCACTTCTCCAGCCCAGAAACAATTCAGGAGACGGCTTGGAAGTGACTACTATTCCAAAGCTTCCGTATTTTCGTTTACAGCATGGAAAAGCCGCGATTATCTGTGATCCTAAGGTGGGAGACATCGGATTGGCAGTTGTGGCAAAGCATGACATTTCAAACATCAACGGCAGCACGACTCCAAAGGTTCCTGCAACTTATCGAAAATTTGATCCGTCCGATTCGTTCTATATCGGTGGTTTCTGGGGAAAGGCTCCGGAGGTCTTCATTCATCTGGAAGACGAGGGAACAATAAAGATTAAAGCTCCGACAAAGATCACGATTGAATCTCCGGAGTGCGAGGTCAATGCGAGCACCAGTTTCACAGTCAACTCTGCTCAGATCAATTTGAACGGACCAATTTCCGGCGGTGGTTCTGGAGGTGCTGATGCAACATTCACAGGTGATGTAAATGCGAAGGGCATCAGCTTTACCAGCCACACGCACACAGGCGTCCAAAGCGGAAATTCAAGCACCGGCGCCCCGCAGTAAACGAGGAGTTAGATCATGCCGCATACAGCAAAAACAGCTCTTCTGAATCCTCAGTCATGGGATCTGCAGCTGACGAAAGAAGGGAACATCCTTTTAACGTCCGGAGCTTTGGCAATAGCTCAGAACTTGGCTAATGAGGTTCGTTTGTGGACAAACGATGCTTATTTTCAGCGGGCCAACGGCATTGCATGGAAGGAAGCCCAACTCGCGAAAAAGCTGGATTCCTCCGTCCTTGCTCAATTGATCCATGAGGCTGGGAATAGGGTTGATGGTGTGAAGTCCGTTGATTCTGTGGACATTACCGAGTTCGATGAGGAAACGAGAACTCTGCACGGAGAAATCACGATCACAACCGAACAGGACGAAACAGTTTCTTTTGTGTTCTAAAAAATTATGGCTCAAATCATTTTTAATCCACTGGTCGGCGTAGAACTGCCGAGTACGCAAGAGATTCGTTCCGATCTCGGCTCCAGGATCCAGCAGGCGTTTCAAACTTCACCGACGGATCCACTTTTGAACATCGAGCCCAGTTCTCCGATGGGACAGGTTCTTGATCTGATCGTGGCCGAAATCGAGGCTAAAAACTCTGAGATTCTTTTCCTGTCGAACATGGTCAACCCGGATCTCGCAACAGGAAGGTTTTTAGATGCTCTGGCGGCTCTTTACGGTTTAGATCGCAAAATCTCCGAACCTACAGTTGTCAATTGCGTGCTGACAGGCTTGAAGGGAACAGTAATACCCTATGGCGCCATTGCACAAGACTCCCTCGGAAATCAATACAGACATTCGGCGGCAGCAGGCGCACGCATCGGAGACACAGGAAGCGTCGCAACGACCTTTACCGCTATTGAACATGGCCCGCTAGAAGTAGCAGCGGGAGCAGTGAACAGGATCGTTACAACTATTGCCGGATGGGACACTATTACCAATCCTACCGCCGGTGTGGTCGGTCGAGATGAAGAGACGGACGCAGAACTAAGAAATCGAATGGTTGAAAGTTATGCCGTCAACGCGACAGGATATGTTGAAGCGATCGAGGCAAACCTAGCAGCGCTTGAAGGCGTTCTTGATGTCAGAGTTTTAGAGAATCCGACGAACGCGGTTATCACGCAGTTCGGCGTGAGTATCAGTCCTCACTCTATTCTGGTCGCTATTGTTGGCGGAGAGGATGAACAGATTGCTCAAACAATCTACCAACGAAAGGACGCGGGGTGCGGGACTACTGGAACCTATCAGGTTTTCTTCACAGACTCTAGGTTCTACAACGCAACTTACGTCTACAACATTGTCAGACCGCAGAATCAAGCTCTCAAAGTAAAGATCGAATTCTTTGCCACTTCAATGAATCCGACCGAGAAGAACAACGTCATCCAAGCTGTAATAAATGATGTTCTAGGACAGGGTGCGAATGACCGCGTTTCCTTGGCTTCGACTGTCTACGCTTCTCGGTTTTATGCCGCAATTCAATCCGCGACAGAAGTTCCGGTTGCATCCATTCAAGTTGCTTTAGGTTCTGGAGCTTTCGGATCCAGTGTTCAAATTCCTGCAAATGTGGAGCCCACGATTCAAGAATCGGATGTGTCTCTGGTGTTTCAAACAGGAGGCTAACGATGGCTGATTCTGCAACATGGCGGAACATTCTGAGTGTTGAAGACTTTCGCAAACTCTCAAATGTCCGATCGCTTATTTCTATTGCGCTCCAGTCGCAGTATTCGCACTCAGAGCGATACAGACAATTAGGGTTACTTTTCAATGCGGAATTAGACGCGTCCCCTCAGTTGGACGCGTTTTTTAATTTCATATTGAACCCTGATACTGCCTCCGGGGTTTGGCTGGATTGGTGGGGAAAGCGCGTAGGAGTGAACCGGAACCTCGTTGTCGACGGTCAGGACACTCGGCTGGATGATGAGTTTTTCCGTTTCCTGATTTTTTATCGCGCTGTTGTAAATGTTTCGAACTCTACAGCTGAAACCATAAACTCCCTGTTGACTCGGCTGATCGGTCTTCCGGCATTCGTAAACGACTATCAGGACATGACCATCAACATCCGTATTGTGGGTGAGCCGAACTCAGTTCAAATCGCGATTCTCAAAAACTACGGGCTGTTGAATAGGCCTGCAGGCGTTCTGGCGAATGTCGAAGCAGTTGTTCCAAACACATTGGTCTTTGGTTTCTACGGATCAAAACTTCTTCCCTTCAATCAGGGCGTATTCAATCCTTCAAAGGTTATTGATATATGAGCAACTATCCTAAATTTCAAATTCCCGGAGTTGTGGCCGCTAGCGGGGAATACACGATTCCTCCCTTGACTCCAACTGAAGCGGGAACCGGACGCTTGTCTGTTCAGGAGGGCTGGGGGCCTGTCAATGCTGTGCCGATCGAGCAGGGCGGTATCCCGCCGCACAAAGCAGACTTCAACGGTGTCTTGTTCCTGTTGTCTCAATTTGCAGTGTGGTTCCAGCAGGGTGGAATCATGAATTACTCAGCCCTACTGGATTACGAGGTTGGCAATGAGGTCATGCAGAACGGAACAAAGTACCGCTGTGTACAGCCAAACGGCCCTCATTCAACGGCGGTAGCTCCCGGAACGAACAGAGCAGTTTGGAAAAATATTGACATCACAGTTCCAGCCGGCGCCGTTGTTCCTTTTTACAACGTAACTCTTGGAGGAACGGACAACAGGAATCCTATCTTTTGGGGATCTACCCAAGCTGATGTCGGCTGGGTTTTATGTGACGGCGGCTCTGACGGAAGCGGAGGAACGGTCCCAAACTTAGTAGGAAAGTTTGTTAAGGGATCCTTGCCTAAGAATGCCGGTACTACAGGAGGGGCGGCAACGATTGAAATTCCAAGTCTGTCTGTGAATGGAACCATCGGAGGAACGGCACTTACTGTCGCGCAGTTACCCGCACATTCTCATGGAGCAAGTACTGGAGGTGCGGGTGATCATACTCACTCAAAAGGAAGTATGAACATAACTGGCACCTTCGGCGGATGGGATTGCCAAGGAGGTCTCGATGGTGGAGGCGCCTTTTACGTAGAAAGTTATGGCAACTGGAAGGACGCTGGGGGTTCTTTTAAAGATGATGTTCTTCGCCGGGTTGGTTTTAATGCCGCAAATTCTTGGACGGGGACTACCTCAACGAACGGGAACCACACTCACACTGTATCGGTAGGGAATACGGGGAGCGGACAAACTCACACTCACCCACTAAATGCGAATGTAAGCATCTCAGGCGTTACCAATGAGCCGCCTTTTTACACACTGGCCTATTTTCTGCGATTGCCGGAGTAATAGAACATGGCAAAAACGAAATTTCAATTTCATTACACGCCCACAGGAACAGGCGTAATCAGCGGTCCAGAGGTTCTGAAGCAGACGGAAGATGCAATCAACGATGTCGGAGCTTATGCAGATCAAGCTTCCGACAATTCATCGGAGGCCCTTTCGATTGCAAAGGAAGCTCGTCAAACGGCTCAAACCGCCAATTCAACATCTTCTAACGCCTTGGCTCAGGCTAACGCTGCTAACGAAAAAGTTGAGACGCTGAAACAAACGGTCGATGACTGGGACGCAGACATCCAAACATCGATCGCGCAGTCGAAGTCGGCGATTGATGCATCTACGATTGCAGTAAATACTTCTAATACAGCTCAAGCGTCAGCTGCGGCCGCACAAACTGCGGCTCAAAGTTCTGCTGCCAGTGCCCAAACGGCGCAAAACAACGCGGCCCAAGCAGTCCAAACAGCACAGACGGCCCAACAAGCAGCAGAGACAGCTCAAGGAAATGCAGAAACGGCACAGGCGGCAGCTCAAACAGCTCAGACAGCGGCACAAACGGCAGAGTCCAAAGCTGTGGAGGCCGCTTCCAATGCTTATGCAGTTCGAGTAATTGATCAGGTTTTAACTGCTTCCGGAACTATCCAGATTGCTGATTTAAAACCTCAAGGAAATATAAAAGCTGGAGACACGGTTGTCGGTACAGATGGTCGAATGTTCCGGATAAGTTCCGTAAACACAACTGCAGGTACGGCTCTTTTATCGGCAGACTACACAGACCTAACTCCTTCTGTTTCTTACGAGGCTCCCCAAACCCTATCAGCCACTCAACAAAATACGGCGAGAAGCAATATCGGTTTCAGTGCTGGAGTCGACAGTTGGGCTGACGATAGTTTCAACGATCGGACCGATGATTACTTATGTCCGATTCTTGAAGAGTTGATCCTCGAGAATGGAGGTACTCAGCAAGAAATCGATGACATAAAGAATGCCCAGACAGGACAAGACGCTGGAACAGAGAATCCTTAATTAAGGAAAAAGTATGAAGACACTTGAAGAAGTTAAGCAAGAGATGCTTTCAAGGGCAATGAATCGACCTTTGTCTAAATATTCACTAAAAGATTCTGATGGGAGGATTGCAGTTTCGTCCAATTCTCCCGGACAACATGCATTCATCGATGCTAAGGATGAAGCTTTTGCTCAAAGCCATTACACCTTGTCAGAAAGATTTAAACGAGAAGACGGAACCATTATCAAATATTGGAAATTAGAACCCAGTCCTAAGGGATATTTCCAGAGTGCTGATGGGGACTATTACCTTTCAACTGAGCTTCCGGAACTGGATGATGATTTCGTGAAACAGCAGTATGAGCAGGAGGTCAGAGGGGAGCGCAATGCTCGAATCTCAGACACTGATCGATACGTTCAGCTCCCGGATATAACAGTTCAATCTGCCGCAAGAACTAAGCGATCTCAATTGACAGAAGAGGACAGAAAAGCATTGTTAGATTACCGGCAAGAACTCAAGGATCTCCCAGAGAAGCAAGGATTCCCATTTGTCGATTACCCGGAATTTCCCACTGCTTTGGCTTATGAATTAGAGCAGGCAGTCAGTGATCGTAGTTCCATCAAACAGAGAGGTTTCTTTCATGCTTAAAGAATTGGCAAGTTTGTTATGTAGTTTGTTTGTGCCCCGCAGAGCTGTAAGTCTTAGCGGAGGGGGGGGGTAAAATAATCTATGGAGAAAATCTTTCTACTGTTGGTCTAACTGATTTTTCTGAATCCGTAACAGCAACCTCTCTTCCTTACGTTGTTCCATTTGATGGGTATGCAGTTATTTCGTGGCAGGCAGTTTGGTCAGGTTCTCCCACCTTTGCTTGGTTCCCAATCCTATTTAATAGCCACAACGTACATACGACAGTCGAAACAGAAGGGCTGTCTTATGTGTTTTCTTTTCCGGTAAAGAAGGGAGTAACGATATCAGCAGGCGATATTAAAAACGCAAAGATAATCCAGATAACGGTTTACAAAATTAAGTAATAGCTCGGGCTCCTTGTCCGGGCGGGGAGTCAAAATGCTAAAACAACTTATTCAAAAGCTACTCGATAGCCGAACGACCCCAGCACAGGCGGGGAATTCTGCTATGCCTGGCGCAACAAAAACGATATTTCTCAGCAAAGACGAAACTGTCGGTTCTTGGGGAATAATCAATGCGGGGACAGCTCCCGACGATGGATATTTATTCGTCAATGCTAGTGCTGAGGACAATACGAATAGCGAAGTCAGAGCGCAACTTGGCAATCTTTTTCATGTGTCTGCGCAAGCGCCTGCACCAAAAGGTTTAGGGGTCGCAATCCCCGTGAGTAAAGGAGCCACATATTCGGTAGAAGGAGCCTTTGTTTCACACATCACAGTAGGATTTGTCAAGGTAATCGGGGGGGGGTATAAATGCCTTGTACGGAGGTCTCTATTATGCTTAAGGACCTCATACAACTATTTGCAGAAACTTTTATCAAGGGCAAAAAATCTTGGGTTGCAGAACAGTGTGCTCCGATTGTCCGCAATGGCACTAACATTCCTTGCACGAGTACTACCGACTTCTTTAGCTATGTTGCGCCATGCAACGGCTGGGCAACCTCTCGAAGCAATTCAAGCACAGTCTCAGCTCTTGAAATTCAAGTCGAGAATGGACAGATGGCGCTTGCCTCCGTCCTCAACGGAAACACCGCAGGGTGTGGTCTTTGCTGTTACGTCAAAAAAGGAACCACTGTTAAATTCTTATGCCGAGGTGGAAAGACTTCGGATTATTCTATTTGGTTCTACAAAGCAAGTTCAGATGCTTAATTCTTTGGTAGGAGGCGCGTTATGCTAAAAAATCTAATGCGGCTCCTTTTGTCCAAGTTTTACAGCAAAAAAGAATCTGAGGCGGTGGGACATCAGGCTATGCCGTCCGTATCCGTTATAACTCTATCTCCAACAACGAGTAGTGTTACTGGGTGGGCTCCTGTTTACGAAGGGATTGCGTCTACAGATGGTTATGCTGCTATAAGATTCACGGCAGATTCCGATAATTGCATCGCCGCAGCACAGACGACCAACGTAAACACATTCTCAACTCCACAAGTTAAAGGAGATGTTTTAATGGCTGCCTGCCCAGTGGCTAAAGGACAACCCTTTGGACTGTACGCTCGGGAAGCACATAATATCGCGTGTTGGTTTACTAAAACCATCTGGGGGGGGGTGTCTTAGTAAAACTTTCTCAGTGTTTAGCACCGGAGGTAAGTTATGCTTAAACAGCTTATCTCATTGTTTGCTGAGAAATTTATTACGTCTCGCTCTGAATGGGTCGGCGGCCAAGGGTATCCATCAAGTAATCAGACGACCTTCTCTTTGCAAAAAGACACTTGGGGCAAATACGTGGCACCAACAGATGGATACTTCTTCGTTAAAGAAAACAACGCTGAAGACATTGCAAACGTGTCTATCTACACGCCGGATATGTACGTTTCTTGCGTTGGGAAAGACTGGATACGCTTGTTTATTCCCGTTCGCAAAGGCCAAGAAGTTTCTTACTACTTTAATGTTAGAGACGGAGCCTCAAGCAGTTCAACAACATTTGCTTTTGCAAAGTCTGTCGGAGCGTCATAATCATCTTGTAACAGGAGGATCATTATGCTGAAAAGTTTATTGAGCCTCCTATTGTCATTGTTTTATTCAAAGTCTGAGTCAGCGGAGGTGGCCAGTCAATCACTTCCTAACGAGACAGATTTCACATCCGTTACGCTTAACACAAGCCAACCGGATACTTTTGCTGCACCTTATGATGGGTATTTGTGTATCGTCGTAGATACCGGAGGCAGTATCAATGTCTGGGGAGACGGCCTACAAAGTTCTAATTATTCTCTGAACAACGGCCAGAGCAAACTATTTGTTCCAATGCGAAAAGGGAACATTATCGGTTACAGCATTTCCGGACGACTCATCTTCGGGAAATTTTATAAGCTAGTCGGGGGGGGGTATAACACTATTGAGAAACTTATCCGTAGAGGAGGTGCAATATGCTTAAGCAACTTGTACAACTCTTTGCGGAGAAGTTCTTCATCAACAAGAAAGGCCAAGTCTCTTCTTTTGCTTCCCCAGCGCTTGATACTTACACGGAATACACAACAGGGTTTAACGGCCCCAACGAATGGAGCGACGTTATCACAGCTCCCTTTGACGGCTGGATTAGAGTTGAAGGAGAATGCTCTGCGCCTGTTTACCTTGATGTCAGCCCTTACTCGAATGCTCTGCGACAAGGCGTCTATAGACCGAGCGGTTTTATCTCGTGTGTTTGCAGAATATCGAAGGGTGCCAAAATCAATTACGTGTTCTCGACTGGCGGGACTGTTTCTAAGAGACGTGTCCTTCTTATTCCCTGTAACGGCTCCTCAACTTAACCTGGCTAAAGGAGGTGTGTCATGTTAAAAGCACTCCTCCGAACTCTTCTAAATTTGACATCCAAAAAAGGATCGGATGGAAGTTTTCCGAACTATGATGCGCAGCTGTATGGCTCAGGATCCTCTTCTGATTTTACCTACACTGCTCCTAGCAATGGTTATTTCATGATCGCTCCGAGGGTCCAGAGGGCGTTTAAATATGATTTAAGAATCATTACTTCAGGCGATATAAACATTGTATTTGTTGGTCGATTCTCTACAGACGAGACTGGGAATACGAAGGAATACACAAACTTCTTCCCAATGAATAAAGGTGACAAAGTTGTCTTTGATCTTATTAGTGGAACACTCGTAAGTTACGACTGGCGATTTTTCCCTGCGAAACTCTAACATTATCCGCCCCTCCTCGCGAGGGGCTTTCTTTTTTTATCTACATATCGGAGGAAAAATGCATCTACAAAATCGACGACATAGGGAGATTGAGAGATGTGGGATCAATTTTTAAGCCGTCTAAACAGTTTTGATCCCGGAGTTCTCAAGAGTTTCTTTTTAACTATTGCCGGATGTTTTACTTCCCTTATCAGCAGTCTTATGGGAGAGCATCAGAACCTCTTCTACTGGCTGTTTGGATTTGTGGTCTTCGACTACCTGAGCGGGATCGTAGCCGCTGCCAGAACCGGAACATGGTCAAGCAGAGTAGGGCTCAAAGGCCTTATCCGGAAATTCATCATTCTCATGGTTGCTATCGGATTTCATGGTGTTGACCAGATCTTCAATGAGCCGTGGATAGGCGCATGGGCCATCGGCGCTCTTTCGCTGAATGAGTTGATTTCAATTCTTGAAAACGTGGAAAAAGCCGGGTTCGGTCAGATCATTCCTCAACGTGTAAGAGACATGCTTGAAACCGTCCAGACCGAACATGAGAAACGCATCAAAGAAAAGGTCCATTTAGGAGAAAGCCAAAATGAATGAGGAAAAATTACCGTTTTCGCAATGGAATCCTCTCATTGCGGAGGATTTTGTGAAGAGGTGGGAAGGTTTGCGACTGAAAGCCTACCGTTGTCCGGGAGGAGTTCTTACTGTTGGCTATGGACACACAAAAGGCGTTAAACCAGGCCAAACTATTACCAGACAAGAGGCTGAAAAGCTGATTCGCGATGATTTGATCGAACATGCAGAGGGCTTGGCGCCTTATGTTACTTGCAAACTCACTGAGGGACAGTACATAGCTTTATTGGATTTGGCCTTCAACCTCGGAGTGAACGCGGTAGCCAAATCTAAGACGCTCGGATATTTGAATTCAGGGAAACTCGAGTTGGCAAAGGAGGGATTCCGATCCTTTGCGAAAAGGAGAATCAGAGACAGGAACGGGAATCTGGTTAAGGATGAACACGGAAAACAGATGTACGAAATCCTCCCGGGGCTGATGAATCGCCGAGAAGATGAGGTGAGATTGATGTGATGAATCCTTTTGATCTAGTGAAAATTGGCGCCGGCGCTTTGATAGCTGCTGGCGCTTACTTTTTTGGCCTTCACAATGGTCAGAATTCTGAGCAGTTAAAAATTGCTCGAACTCAAATCTCCGAACTCACAGCTACAGTCAAAAACTATGAGACACAATACAAAAATCAAGCAATTGCTCTCGCTGAGATGCGTGCTGCTGAATCTAACGCTCGCGCTGACTCTGACCGCTTGCGCTCCCGCATTGCCAGTCTTGAAAAAAGAGCCAAGAGCGTTGCCGATCGAGACACAGTTCGATGTTTGCAGTTGGGAGCGGAGTGTCGACGATTACTGCAAGAAGTTCGAGGACCTATTGAATACTGTAGAAAAGCGCTACAGTAGCAAATAAACCAAGGAGGAGGAATGATGTCTGATATTAAGAAATCTGCTGAAATCTCACCGGACGGGATGTATCGGTATTCATTAGAGCGCACGTGGGATGAGGGGAAACCGACGGTTCTTTTTATTTGTCTTAACCCGTCTACTGCGGATGCAGTAGAGGATGATGCGACAGTTCGCCGAATGGTCAGTTTTGCCCGTCAATTTGGAGGTGGTCGTCTTTTGGTAGGAAATCTATTCGCCTTTAGATCAAAAAACCGTAATGATCTTTTAAAGGCTGACGACCCTGTTGGTCCCGAAAACGACAAATATTTGGACAAACTGATTAAGTCAGCTGATATTGTCGTAGCGGCCTGGGGAAATTTTGGATCCTATCTTGCTCGAAGTTCTCAGTTCAAAGAAAATTTCAAGGACTACAACATTAGATGTTTAGCATTGAACAAGACTGGGGAACCGACGCACCCGCTTTACGTAGCAGATGGCACCCAGCTTCAAGATCTTTAGGAGGACAAATTATGACCAGCGATTTAGAACAATATGGGATTAAGAATAGCGAGCGCACTAGATGCGAAATCTGGACCCGCGTGATGGGTTACCATCGTCCGATTTCTTCTTTCAACATCGGTAAGCAGGGAGAAGTCGCTGAGCGAAAATATTTTGATGAGAAGAAGTGCTGCTGTCGAAAATAAAAAATCAGAAGAGGCGCTAACTGCGCCTCCCGCCGACCATCAATTTAAAGGGTTTAAATTTTCTATTTCTTTCTCAACTCGTTCTCTGATCCACTTTGATCCGCCATGTTCTCGGATCCAGGCAACAATGTGTTTAGGTAAGTAGAACGTTACTCTCTGCCCTCCATCAGGAGTTTTTCGCGGCGCTCCAACTGTTTTTTTTTCATTCATTCTTGACTAGCCTTAGCGTTTTCGATTGTTTCCGAATAGTCAACGTTAGAAAACTCAGGGTTAAATCCTTGTTCATCTAAATCCCAAGAGTCGATTTTTTCTCCGTCTTTATCAACGATTTCAAGCTCAGGTGTGAACCACCAAATCCCGTACAAGGAGTCATCTTTCTGAGTTGTGAGTTCGTCTTTTTCAACGTTGTACTTAAAACCCTCGTTGTAATGAATCTCGAATGGTGCTGACGGATTGCGGGAAACGACTTCCGCGATACCTTCTACCATTTCGTCATATTCGTTATTGATCGTGATGACTTGCTCATGCGTCCAGCCGCTCTGGTTCATTAACGATTTCAGTACGTTCACGTTCATTTGTTTTGTCATTTTCAAGCTCCTTATTGAGTATGTTTGTATTCTATTCCTAAATTTGTATTGTGTCAATACATAATAAAAAAGGTATTAGTAGGTTTTTAAATTAACCGTGCTAATCTTTCATTGTTCATAGCGTAGGAATCGGGGGCCTTTCGTCTTTTACGCAACAGTTAAAAATTTCCGTTAAAACCATCAAAAATTTCCGTTTTTCATCCATAAAACGGAAATATAACGGAACCGTTAAAGTTATCTAATTGAATAATATTGAAAATGTGGTGCTAGTCCCGGGCACCAGACCTAATTCCTAAGACCTCGTCGATGTACGAGGTTTTTCTTTATCTGCCGGCTGTTCGGAGTGATCATTCCGTTTTGTCCTACGCCTCAGAGTCGATATAACTCCTTTTGAAAATTCCCAGCAGAAATTCAAATTTTCGATTTAAAAAACGAAAAGGCCTGAATCTGCAAAGGCAGAAAATCAGGTCTTTCTTGCGAGCCTTAGCTTGTTGAGTCGTCGCTCGCCGCTATGGTTTGGAGGCTTAAATTAAACGCCTACTGTTCAATCCACTTTCTAATCTCTGCTTGGGATCCCGGCAAACGAAGGCCGACCTTCCAATTCAGATCCGGGAACTCCTTCGTAAGACTTGCATCTGCTTCACTGACGGGGCTGGAATAAGAAGAGCAGAAGGGATAAAGTGTTTTGCCCTTGAGCTGATCATGGTAAGTCGTTAAGAACGAGCGAATGATGGCCGGTTCTTCGTGCCACCAAATCGGAAAACCGATGAACACGGTGTCTAAGGAAGAGATGTCAACGCCGAAGGGTTTGACGCGAGGCAACAGCGAATGATCTTTATGTTCTCTTGTGCAGCGCGCATCGGGATGGGTCCAGTCTATGTCATCTACGGTGTAGGGAGGTTCTGCATGGAGTCTGACGAGTGGGGCACCGGTCGCTTCAGCAACTTCTTTAGCGGCAAGTTCGGTGTTTCCTGACATGGTGAAGTAAAAAATAGCAGCTTTCATGACTGTTCCTCTAAAAATGACGTTAGTAATCTACTATTGGTACCGAACTCCCAAAATTTCCTGCGTCTCGTTCTAGGCGAACCGACTTCACATGGATAAAAATAGGCAAAGGAACCGTCTTTTCGTGCCAAAGGCGTAGCCGGCAGAAACATTTCTTAAGCCGAGGCTTTGCCGTTAGAATCCCTCCATTAACAAATCCAGGCGGCAATACAGCCGTTGTTTGACCTAACTTCAATTTTCCAAGCGGTGTTTCTGTGCTTTTTCGTTATTGCGTCCCTAAGGCTGTTTCGTCCACCGAGTTTTATCCGATTCCCTATTACGAATCGGTTTATCTGGAAAACCAATGCTTCACGATCGAGGCCGATAACCAATATCAAGCGGACGAAAAAGCTTATCGGTTTCTCGCCAACCTGCAAAAGAAACATGATTTAGCTTACGAGAAGCTTTTGGATGAACAGGGCATTCGCTTTCGTAAAAGAGAGGAAATCATTGAGCGTCGTCTGATTTATCTGAGAGATCTGCGAAGGCCGGGAGATCCGGATAGTTTCGGAAGCCAAAAGGATCCGAAAGTTTGAAATGAGTATCGGCTCAACGACTACTATCGAGAAACAGAGCTTCCTGAAAACTTCCAAGTCTCAGGCTATCGCTATGAACAGAATCCGTCGGGTGGCCACTACCGTTTCTTCAGGCAGTTAACGGATCATCAGTTTGCCTACGGTCTGGTCTTTCTTTTGATTATTGTTTTGTTAATTCTGCTTCTTCCTCAGTTCCGCGGACTCGGAATGCTGGATGTGCTTAATTTAGATTGATATTTTTAGTACCCGACGGCCGAAATCAAATATCTCCACTCTGAGCGATCCTAGGACTTTGTTAGCAGCCTCAACAATTACAATCCAGCATAAATAGGATCAACATTAATTAGTTGAGGCTCAAAATTACTACGAAGAACAAAACCACCCAGAAGTCTGCGTTGACTTCTGCTAAGCCGCAGCGTGCCACCCCGGCTGCCGGAGTGGAAGCCGCTGAAAAGGCAATTGAACGGGAATTGAGGACGGCCGGGTTCCCGATGGAAATGGACGACCTGAAAGAGTATGTGATGCTTTCCCATAAAGGCATCTCTTCTGAGGTTTTTGATCGCGCTTTCAATAAATTAAAAGAGGCAGGAAGAATCTTTACGAATCGAGAAGACATCGTTCTTCTGACTTCCTCCGCCAAACTTCATACTGGGGTGGTGCAGGGGCACCGCGACGGATTCGGATTCCTGATTTGCGAAGAAGACGGTCCTGATATGTACATTCCTCCGGAAGAAATGACGAAAGTTCTTCCCGGAGACATTGTGGTCGCAAGAGAAGCAGGAACCGACTACAGAGGTCGAGGTTTAGCCGATATCGTCGAACTCGCCGACCGCAAGTTAAAACGCATTGTCGGCCGCTTTGAACTGAGACGCGGCGTCGGAATTGTGGTGCCTGAAGACGCAAGAATCTGCAAAACGATCTTAATTGCACCGGGCCGCTCTTTAGGCGCAACACCTTCTCAGATCGTCGTGGTCGAACTTGAAGATAAAGGCCTTCTCACCAATAGTCCAGTCGGCCATGTGGTCGAGATTTTGGGAACCATCGACGAGCCGGGAATGGAGACGGAAATCGCGGTTCGTAAGTTCGATCTTCCTTACAAGTTCTCCGAGGAAACAAAGAAAGAAATTAAGCGTTTCTCTGACTCTGTAACGAAGTCCGATCTTCGAGACAGAGTAGACCTTCGTGATATTCCGTTTGTGACGATCGACGGCGCCGATGCAAAAGACTTCGACGATGCGGTTTACTGCCTGCCTTTGGAAGACGGCAAATTCCGTCTGCTCGTAGCCATTGCCGATGTTTCTCATTACGTTAAACCCGGTTGCGCCATTGATAAAGATGCTCAGTTAAGAACAACGAGTGTCTACTTCCCGAGACGCGTTATCCCGATGCTGCCGGAAGAGCTTTCTAATGGCTTGTGTTCTTTGAATCCACAGGTTGACCGCTGCACCATGGTGTGTGACGCAATCATCGGCGCCAACGGATTGGTAGAAGCCTACCAGTTCTATCCTGCCGTGATTCGTTCGGCCGCACGACTGATTTATGACAATGTCTGGGCCGCACTCTGCAATCCTAATGGTCCTGAAGCCAAGGTCATGGAACACGTGCTCGGCAACGTTCAGGATCTCTATGATCTCTACAAGAACCTGATCAAGAGCCGTGAACTGCGCGGCGCGATGGATTTTGAGACGGTTGAAACTTATATTGTTGCCAATGAGCAGGGCAAGATCGAACAGATTCTGCCGCGCGAACGCAATGATGCCCATCGTCTTATCGAAGAAATGATGCTGGTAGCAAACACCTGTGCAGCTGACTTCCTGCAGAAGAATAAAGCTCCGTGCCTCTACCGTGTTCATGAACCGCCCAGTCAGGATCGTTTGGAAAAAGCCAGAGCAACTTTGGCGCCGTTCGGCGTGACGCTGCCCGGCGGAGATTCTCCCACTCCGGGAGACTATGCCAAGGTGCTGGAATCAATCGCTGATCGACCGGACAAAGCGATGATTCAGACGATTTTGCTGCGTTCCATGCAGCAGGCCGTCTACAGCCCGCATAACGTTGGTCACTTCGGCCTAGCTTATGACGCTTATACACACTTCACCTCACCGATTCGCCGTTATCCTGACTTGCTGGTGCATCGCGCCATTCGAGGTATCTTACGGCGCCGGAAATACGTGCCGAAGATTTTGGTTGAACCCAATGAGGCCGAGGTTCCTGTTCAGACAAGAGAAATCATCTGCAAGGCGAAACCCGACGACAAGAAGAAGGTTGCGCATATCGACTTGTGGGAAAAGCTCGGGTTGCTTTGTTCTGCTCATGAACGCCGTGCCGATGAAGCCAGTTACGATGTAATGGCTTGGCTGAAATGCAATTACATGCAGAAGAAACTTGGTCAGGTTTTTAAAGGCGTGATTTCAGGCGTCAGCCCCTTTGCAATTTTCGTTACGCTTGAAGACTTGTATGTCGAAGGCGCGATCCATATTTCCGGCCTCGGTGACGATTACTTCGTCTTTGATGACAAGTCCAATGAAATTTACGGCGAAGACTCCGGCTTGCGTTATCGCCTGGGCGACGAGCTCACGGTTAAGGTTGCCCGCTGTGATCTCGACGCAAGAAGAATAGAATTCGCTTTGGTTTCGAAGAATCGTCAAAGCAGACCGAAGACCGAAGCCAAAAGGAAAACCGTAAAATCTTCTGCCGCGCCGCGTAAGCCGGCAGCGAGAAAAACAAAGAAAGCACCTTCTGCTCCTAAAAAACGCTCATGAAAAAAGAAGATACAGTCCTAGCCGGCTTCCACGCCGTGTCCTCGAGAATGAAACGCGATCCTTCGTCGATTCGCATCGTCTACTATGATCCGAAACGTCGTGATCAACGTATGCGCCGGATGATTGAAGAGATAGAAAAGGCCGGCATTCGTTTAATGCAGGCCGACAACAATCGCCTGGACGGCTTTTCTCATGAAGTTCCGCATCAGGGCTTGATCGCTCTTGCTGCTCCGATAGATATCGGAATGTCTTTCGATACATTGATGGATAATCTGGCCGGTAATCCGCTTCTGCTGCTTTTGGACGGCGTGACCGATCCGCGCAATTTCGGCGCCTGCCTGCGTGTCGCAGATGCAGCCGGAGTATCTGCCGTGATCACGCCGAAAGATCGCTCCGCAACATTGACGGCAGCGGCTGTGAAAGCCAGTGCCGGTGCATCTGAAACCGTTCCGATTGTGCGGGTCACGAATTTGGCCGGTTCGATTGTGGAGCTCGTTGACGCTGGAGTTCCGATCATCGGCACAGCTGGCGAAGCCCAAAAGACTATTTATGAATTCGATCAAAAGGGCGCTTTCGGCTGGGTACTCGGCGCCGAAGGCGACGGTCTGCGTCAGCTGACCCGCCGCCGCTGCAGTGATTTGGCCAAGATTCCGATGCTGGGAACGGTGGAAAGCCTGAATGTTTCCGTTGCCGCGGGTATCTGTTTGTTTGAAACCGTGCGCCAGCGTACGGTTGGCTGATCAGAATCCGCCTTAAGCGGAATCTGAAGCTCTCAAAATCCGAGGTCGTTCAAACTACGGCCTCGATTTTTTTGAGCTGCTGCAAGTCCTTGTCTATGAGTTCCGGCACGGGGTCCAATCTGATGTGAAAAGCAGCTTCTCCACGAACGGGAGAGTGATTCAATGTGTTTGCTGCAGCGGTCAATGGACGTCGAGAGAATATTTTTGTCCTTAGGAGAACTCTGGGAAGACTCAGTTATTAGGAAATTTCTAATAAGTCGCTTCGAACATTAAAAACACAACCCCTAAGTTTGGCAGATTCTGATTGACCTTCTGGGCGGCAACGCCCATGAGGTCTA
>OBYQ01000184.1_pt1 | contig 87806 bp, 79 predicted proteins | sample 1538221 | NCBI WGS metagenome assembly OBYQ01 (sample SAMEA2580200, study PRJEB22360) | human gut metagenome | biome: human gut; feature: human-associated habitat; material: faeces | place: Denmark | collected 2008/2010
TTTGTTCGCAGCGAAGATAGAGGTTGCAATCAATAGCCATTTTTTGACTGCTTACCGTCGGACATAATACTCTTCAATTCTGCATCACCCAAAAAGTCTGTAAGTACCTCACGGCCGCGAGAACCATTCTCATAGAAGAAAATGGCTGTTTTCTGAGCCTTGTTGACCAGAACCTAAATGTAGCACTTCTTATAGTGATCATATTTACGCACTTTACACCAGGTCTCATCGCAGTTCACAATCGAGTCTTTTTCCAAAGCTATGGACTTCAATACACAAACCAGCTCATCCAGGTATTTCTTGCCTTTCTTAAGCCAGTTGCGCAATGTGTTTTTAGAAACGGTCATGCCCATATCTGTCAGCCATTGGTGAAGAAGACCGAAAGTCACATTCTTCACATAAACTTCATAGGCGATAGCCTGCAGAAATTTAGGAGTAGCTTTAGTACCATCGAATCTAGTCACCACCTCCGGATGCCTTCAGAAGGGAAATAACCCCACCTGGGCTTTTTACCCGGCTCTGCATAATGAACCGTCTCAAAACATTCTTCCGTAAGGAAAGTACGGAAACTGAATACACGTACCATTCTCCTTTCAATGAGGCGACCGGGAACCTTTGTCAAATCAGAAGGATGCCCTATCGCTTCTCCGGCTACTCCCATCCTTTTATAACCGTCAAGACGATTGGACAAATCACGGTCTTTCCCGGAAGGCTCTTTAACCTCTGGCGATTGAACATAATCAACCGAATCCGTGCGAAGCGTATCATCGGTTCCATCATAATCATCTTTCTCCTCGTTCCGATTTGAATCACCCGTTTTAGCTTTAGACTTTATCCTTTGACGTCTATCACCAAAACGTTCCTAATTGGCATAATCAAGTTTTTCTTGAAGTGCCTTAATCTTACGTTCAGCTGATTTGCGAAGCTTATGCTCTTCTGATAACCAAATGATTGGAGAGATTCTCCATGAGGCAAAGCCTCGGTCTGGTATTGAAAGTAAAACTTTTCAAAATCTTCACTGCTATACATAAATCCTAAAATTTTTGTTCGCAGCGAAGATAGAGTTTTCAATCAATAGCCATTTTTTGACTGCTTACATAAAGAATATCAAAAAAGGACTTGAGTTTTAAGTATTATTAGTTTGGATTCCTATCGTTCATAGGAAAGGAAGTTTGCCGAGACATGAGTGCCAAAGAGTTATTCCACAATATACTTCTCCACATTCCGTGTCTCCTTGCTGAAGTTCACCCCCACTTTCACCAGCCGCCTGCCATCCAGCACATAAGGAATCAGATAACCTCTCTCATCAATTTGCTTCAAGGCATCTTCGGCACTGCCGTTCAGCTTGAACTCAAAGACGTAAACGACATCTTTTGTCTGCACCACGGCATCGGCACGACCACGCGCACTGCGCACTTCCGCCTGTACGAATTGACCCAGCAAAGTGAAGACGACATAAAAGATGGCCTGGTAGTGGCGTTCGGTATTGTTGCTCAGTTCGTAGGGAATGCCTGCAAAGAATACTTTCAGACGTTCCATGAAAGCATCCACATCACCGGAACGGAGTTCACGCATAAACTTGGCTATGTGGAAACCGGTTTCATCATCGGTCACTTCCGTATAATAAGGTACCAGAAAATTCAAGAAACCATAGCGTACCTCATCATTGGGAAAACCCAAAGTGTACAATAAAACATCCCTGTCGTAGTCTTTGATGGTCAGATAACCACTCTGGTAAATCATGGGAAGCGGGTTCTTTACTTCCGCACGATACTCAAAAAAGGCGGAAGCCGTCACTTCAACTCCCTCAATCAGAAGGCGCAAATCATAATCACTCTCTTTCAATAAATTCACCAAATAGGTAGGAGTACCGGTCTGAAACCAGAAATTATCCAAAATCTTCGACTTGCATGCATTCAACACACTGAAAGGATTAAAAACCCCTTCACAATGGGGGTAAAAATGATAACCGTCATACAACTTGGTCATCTGCTCCAAAGTTGTATCGAAGTCCATCCCATTGGCTTCCCCCAGACGTTCTATCTCCGGAGTAAACGTTGCGAGCAGTTCTTCCTTAGTAATACCACATAAAGAAGAATAGTCGGGCCATGTACTGATGTCCTGCAACTGATTTAAATCACTGAACACGCTAATCTGCGCAAACTTCGTCACACCCGTCAAAAAAACAAAGCGGAGATAACGGTCGGCACTTTTCAGTACCCCATAAAAGGCTTTCAATATCCGACGATATTCTTCCGTTAGCTTTTCATCCGAAAGAGCTTGAAGCAAAGGCTTATCGTATTCATCAATCAACACTACCACTGGCTTGCCCGTCTGAACATACGCCTGCTCTATCACATAGGCAAAGCGCTCTTCGGGACTACGCTCCTGCTTTTCTGCACCATATTTCAATTCCCACTTTTCCAAATATTGATTAAGCATGGCTATCAAATCTCCGGCTATTTCATATTTACGGGCATTTAAGTCCAGATGTAATACAGGATATTCTTCCCACCGGGTTTCCAGTTTTTCGATGGCAAGTCCGTGAAACAAATCTTTACGTCCTTGAAAGTAAGCTTCGAAGGTAGATATAAGCAAACTCTTACCGAAACGGCGAGGACGGCTCAAAAAATAGGGAGTGGAATTGGATGCTATCTTATAGACCATTGCTGTTTTGTCTACATAAAGATAATTTTCTTCACGCAGCTTTTCAAAAGTCTGTATACCAATCGGCAGTTTACGCATCTGTTCCATCTCATTTCTCTTTTTTAGAAGCTATATGCAAATATACGTTTTTTCTTCAAAGAGAAATTCTATTTATACATTTTTATTCCATTTCCTCCCATGGATAAGGATTATCCACCACATTCTGAAACTCGTCAACTGCTTCCTGCTGCTCGGCAGTCAGTGATGCAACACTCCAAGAGGCAATGATGGAACGGGCTTCATCCACCAAAGCCTCATCAAACACCTCACCATAGCAAGCAGTGAGCAGACGAAGCTTTAGTAATGAAGCAGGAAGAATATCCAAAATATCCCAACAGCGCTTCAATACCTCCTGCACATGCTGCTGTTTTTCACCATGGTCAATGAACGAGGCACTATACCCTTTCAAGAGAGCAAGACAGACATTTGCCTGCTCCTCCACCGTGGTACCCCAGGTGCCTAAATTATACAAAGTTGTGGTCAAGCGATAGACTTCGCTGTTACGACGGGACAAGTCATCACTATAAATAGGACTACCGTCCATACCCAAATACATCAGATCGTGCGCGGCACGCTGAAGGAGGAGTGCTTCTTCTAAAAGAGACATGAGTAGTAATTATAAATTAAAAATTAAAGACTAGCGGATTACTTCAATGAGGTCTGGATGGATGGTCGCCATGGCAACGGCGATGATACCTTGTATAGCAATCACTACACGACGATCACGGGCACCTTTTACCTTTAGAAAAACACCTTCTTGACCCTCGAAGTCGCCACCGGTGATACGGACTTTCGTACCTTTGGAGAGATTCAGTTCTTCGGGTTGGAAATAGAGAAGATGGTCATTGTAGGTACCGGCGACGGCTATGAAACGCTGCATATCATGGTCGGGAATGATTATTTTCTGACCGCTACGGGTATCAGTAATATATTGCAAATAAGTAATTTGAGACTTAAATCGCTGCACTTCGGAAGGACGTGCGTGGACAAAAACCAGATTACGGATGACGGGAACCAAAGCACGGACTTTCCTGCCCCTACAGATACTTATCTTATATTGCATGGGAATGAAACAGCCAATATTTGCCTTTTCGAGAAGATGCATAGCTTCAAGCTCCCTGCGGTATGTGGCACGCATAGCAAACCAAACTTCGGTCTCTTTATCCATTTCTATTCTTGCTAATTTTACTTAGAAAAAGGTATTCCTTGGGGGCTTTGAACTACTATTACAGAACTGTAGTTCAATCACTTGCGAGCATTTTATGGGAAGTTTGACAAGCACTATGCCCTTCTTGTCAACAGATTCTCTGCGGTTGTTCATTACCTTTTGGTAAGAGACTATAAACGAACGTATTAGAAACAAAAAAGCGTTTTTTAATCGTACGTTAAAAAAACACCTATTTCGAACTTATACAAGACATACTCAAAGAGCTAAAAATAAGAAGATTTTAACTGATTACATATATTGCATATACTGCTGAAATTCAATGTAATATACTTGTCATTATTTATTATTAGGAACATTTTTCTATCAAACATTTTGCCATTACAAAAAACGTCTCTATCTTTGCGTTCATTAAACGTACGTTTTTTAAACAGCATATCATCTTATATATCAACCATTTACAACTCGCCCTTCACATTTCCCTCCAAAATTCCCTTATTTCTCCCTCACTTTTTATACTTTCGCATTTTTTAACCAGAATAAAAAACAGTTAAACGAACGAAGAATTACACAAATGAAAGAACTCAAAAAAAGAAGCATCTCAACAGTAACGAACAGAGAAGCATGTCGTATCAATCTGATACACAGAAACTAAAAGCAACAAAAGTAAAAGAACACAGTTCCATAGTGGATGAAAAGCTATTGTCAGAACGGGTTTACTACGGAGACCAGACCCATGTTTATGTAGGTTACTTAAGAGCCTTTAAATCAGGCTATTTTGAAGGCACAAAAATTAGAAAAATAACGGATATAGCCAAACTGCTCGTAGCATCCGAAAACTTCACAAAGAGAGCCAGAGGAGAGCAAAAGCCTTTGACTTACAGCACGATAATTACCGAATTGGAGAAGGTATGGGCCATCATAAAACGGGAAGATACCACACTGATTGACCCATACGGATATGATGTAAGGATAAATCACTGATAGTTCAGTACCTGGAAAGGCAGTAATTTTGCCCCCGTCAGCAACCGGACAGAAGGGCTACACCTTTCTCGTCGGATGGTGTAGCCTCAACAAGGCAAGGGCGTAGCCATCCGTACTGAAAGGAGTAGCCCTTTTTCATTGCTGATTATCATACATTTAATAACCCTAAAAACATAAAAAATGGGAAAAGAGAAAACTGAATTTGAGGAGCAATTTGTATCCAAAACAGAAAAAACAAAAAAACTATGGGAAAAACGGATTACGGAAAACACGACATTGAGCATGGAGTCTGTACAATGGATGGCACAGCGCATAAATTCCCTATTGGAATACATGCGATACGGATATGCATTGATAGCCTACCGAAAGCAGGACGGCAGCTTCTACATGGGAAGAGGAACCCTTGTTTCCTACGAAAGCGACTTCAAAAAGAAACATGACATGACAAGCATTAAAGCTCACGTAGCCTATTGGGACGCGGAACAACAAGGCTGGCGGACTTTTCTGATTGAGAATTTTATGGAGTGGAGACCGATAGTAAACTAACAAAAAACACCAATATCAAAAGCTATGGAGGCTTATTTACTACATGATGCCAATGCCGGCAGCAACTTAAAATTAATGATTATGATACAAGAAGAAGGTATGAAAGGATATGGCATTTACTGGACAGTGCTCGAATTCCTCAGATTGCAGAACGAATATAAAGCCAGCCTGAAAGTGATTCCCATACTGGCACAAAAAGCAAGGGTGACAACCGCCACACTGAAGCGAATCATCTATGACTATGCGCTGTTCGAGGTGAATGAGACAAGCTTCTCATCCCCCGGACTAAGCCGCCGCATGGAGCCATGGGACGCCCAACAAGAAGCTAAAAAGGAGGCCGGACGTCGCGGTGGACTGGTTAACCAGCAGAGAATCAGGGATGCCAAGACAAGCAGCGCTTTAGCAAATAAACTAAATAAAGAGAATAAAGAAACCCCCTCTCTATCTCCCCAAGGGGAGACGGGAAGAAGGAAGGAGGAGATTCTTCTGACTCCACCGGAGTACACGCTCAACAGACAGACGCATAATTACCAAGGCCTGATGGAAGAGCTGGCAAGGCAGAAAGTAACCGACATCCACGATTTGAATGCCATCCTGAGACTGACAGATTTTGGAAAACTGGGAGGGAAAATCTGGAAAATCCTATATGAGTTGAACAGCTCACCCCAACTGAAAGCCCGCATCGTGATGCCCGGAAAGTACATACTGAAATTACTCAGGGGTTAGATTTAATAAAAGAAATATAATACTTATCTTTGCGTTCAAAACAAAACACCCTAATCATTATGAATCTGAAAAAACTATTTTTTGCTTCTGCCCTGCTCTTTGCTGCATGCGGCACTATCCAGGCCCAGGAAGTCATTGCCCACCGTGGTTTCTGGACTACAGACGGTTCGGCTCAGAACTCCCTTGCCGCACTTGTAAAGGCTGATTCTATCCACTGCTACGGCTCCGAGTTCGACGTTTGGCTCACCACAGACAATCAGCTGGTTGTCAATCATGACGCCACCTTTAAAGGCGTGACTATGCAAGATGCCACAGCCAAGGTATGCACCGCCGTACAACTGGACAACGGCGAACAACTCCCTACCCTGCAACAGTATCTGGACAAGGCAAAAAGCCTGAAAACCCGCCTTATCCTCGAACTGAAAGCCCACAAGACCCCCGAACAGGAAACACGAGCCGTAGAGGGCATCGTAAAAATGATAAAGGACAAAGGGCTGGAGGACCGTACGGAATATATCACCTTCTCCCAACATGCCACCAAGGAGTTTATCCGTCTGGCACCCAAAGGCACCCCCGTCTACTACCTGACCGGTGACCTTACCCCCAAGGAGTTGAAAGCATGGGGTTGTGCCGGTCCCGACTATCACTTCAGTGTCTTCCAAAAACATCCTGAATGGATAAAGGAATGCCACGACCTCGGCATGAAAGTAAACGCCTGGACCGTAAACGAAGCCAAAGACATGGAATGGCTCATCAGCCAAGGAGTAGATTTCATCACAACCAATGAACCGGTAGTGCTGGAAGAAATTTTAAAGAAAAAATAGCCGCTCCTTATACATTTAGAAACAAAAACCAAACAAACCGCTTCATTATGTCCGCAATGGAGCGGTTTCTTGTTTTCAAAAAGATAGCAATTAGTCTTATAAAAAATCTTTTTTCTTATTTTGAATCAAACTAAACTTTCACATGGATTACAATTTATATAAAAACAAAGCCATATGCTTTTAAATTGAAAGCCTGACAGTAGATATTCTCATTGAATGAAAGTTTCGCTAAAAAATAATAGAAAATAGACATGCTTTACAGTTAATTATAAAACAAAACGTCGTATATTTGCATCGAAATAAAACAAAAGGATATATTAACCAACCAATAAAGGACAAAATGACAAGAGCCATAAAATTCACCAAGATGCACGGTGCCGGAAACGACTACATTTATGTAGATACGACCCAATATCCTATCAGCCATCCGGAAGAGCTTGCGAGGGCATGGAGTGCACCGCATACGGGAATTGGAAGTGACGGTCTGGTACTTATCGGTTCTTCGGACAAGGCCGATTTCAGCATGCGGATATTCAATGCCGACGGCTCGGAAGCCCGGATGTGCGGCAACGCAAGCCGCTGCATCGGAAAATATCTTTTTGACTACGGACTGACCTCCAAAACAGAAATCACACTCGATACACTGTCAGGTATAAGGATGCTAAACCTGCACTTGGCAGACGGAAAGGTCAACTCTGTAACCGTAGACATGGGCATACCTGCCGACGAACCGGCAGATTACGACGGCAAAGGAGCCAAACCGATGAAAGAACAGCCCATCGAAGTGGACGGAGAACGATATGTAGGGACCACCGTATCCATGGGAAACCCGCATCTGGTAATCTTTGTCAATGATATTGAAGCCATCGACCTTACAGTCATCGGTCCCAAACTGGAGAATCACCCTCTCTTCCCCGGACGCATCAATGTGGAATTTGCCCAGATATTGGGAGAAGGAAAAATAAGGATGCGTGTCTGGGAACGAGGCTCGGGCATTACCCAAGCCTGCGGAACCGGAGCTTGTGCCACCGCCGTGGCAGCCTTCCTCACCGGACGCGCAGGAAGGGAATCCATCATCATCATGGACGGAGGCTCACTCACCATCCGATGGGACATCGCCACCAGGCATGTACTGATGACGGGAGAAGCCACCAAAGTATTCGACGGCAAAATTGAATTAATTGACTAATCACCAACTATCAACCAAGAAAAGATTATGGCATTAGTAAACGAACATTTTTTAAAGCTACCGGGTAGTTATCTGTTTTCAGACATAGCCAAGAAGGTAAATACTTTCAGGATAACACATCCCAAGCAAGAGGTCATCCGTCTGGGTATCGGAGACGTTACCCGGCCACTGCCACCGGTCTGCATCGAAGCGATGCACAAGGCAGTGGAGGAGATGGCTGACGCACGGACATTCCGTGGATATGGTCCCGAGCAGGGATACGACTTCCTGATAGAAGCCATCCTCAAGCACGATTACCTTCCGCGAGGCATCCATTTCGGTCCTACGGAAATCTTCGTGAACGACGGAGCAAAGAGCGACACAGGAAACATCGGCGACATTCTCCGCCACGACAACAGCGTGGGAGTGACTGACCCTATTTATCCGGTCTATATAGACAGCAACGTGATGTGCGGACGTGCCGGAGTATTGGAGGAAAACGGCCAGTGGAGCAACGTCACCTACATGCCTTGTACCGCCGAGAACGACTTCATCCCGGAGATTCCAGACAAGCGCATCGACATCGTCTACCTCTGCTACCCCAACAACCCCACGGGCACCACCCTGACCAAGCCCGAGCTGAAGAAATGGGTGGACTATGCGCTCGCCAACGACACGCTGATTCTGTTCGATGCCGCCTACGAAGCCTTCATCCGCGAAGACGACGTGCCCCACTCCATCTATGAGATAAAGGGAGCGAAGAAATGCGCCATCGAGTTCCGCAGCTTCTCGAAGACTGCCGGATTCACGGGAGTACGCTGTGGCTACACCGTTGTGCCGAAAGAACTCACTGCCGCCACGCTGGAAGGCGAACGCATCCCGCTGAACAAGCTCTGGAACCGCCGCCAATCTACCAAGTTCAACGGCACCAGCTACATCACCCAGCGAGCGGCGGAAGCCATCTACACACCGGAGGGACAGCGGCAGATAAAGGAAACGATAGATTATTATATGGACAATGCCCGGACCATGAAGCAGGGCCTTGAAGCGGCCGGGCTGAAAGTCTACGGCGGTGTGAACGCTCCTTACATCTGGCTGAAAACACCCGACGGAACAAGTTCCTGGCGGTTCTTCGAACAGATGCTGTACGAAGCCAATGTAGTGGGCACACCGGGTGTAGGTTTCGGCCCCAGCGGTGAAGGATATATCCGGCTGACGGCCTTCGGCAAGCACGAAGACTGCGTGGAAGCCATGAAGCGCATCCGGAAGTGGCTGAAATAAAAAAACAATTGAATTAGCGAGGTACTTGCTATAATCGAGTCGGACTGATCATCCGGAATTTTTCTAAACTTAAAGGTAAAAAGGTATGAAAACAAAAAGTGTAAAATGGGGAATAATGGCAATGGCGCTGTTATCAATGGCAATGCCTTTCACGGCAAAGGCTCAGGATAAAGTGGAAGCGTCGGCAGGCGTCGACCTCGTAAGCGGTTACGTGTGGCGTGGCCAGGATTTGGGAGGGGTAAGCCTCCAGCCGAGCGCATCCATCGCCTACAAAGGTTTCTCTCTGGGAGCTTGGGGCTCCGTAGGCATCGAGAGTTCGGACACGAAAGAGTTCGACCTCATACTGGGATATTCAACCGGAGGCTTCAGCGTATCGGTGACGGACTACTGGTACAATGTGACCGGAGATGGGGTGACAGCCAAATACTTCCAGTACGGTGCACACAATGCTGCCAACTCACATCTGTTCGAAGCGCAAATCGGCTATGATTTCGGCCCCGTAGCCATAAACTGGTATACCAACTTTGCAGGCGACGACGGTGTTGACAAAGACGGTGACCGTGCTTATTCATCCTACATCTCCGTGGCAGCCCCCTTCACACTGGGCGGACTGGACTGGGCGGCCGAGATAGGCGCTACCCCTTGGGCCACGGACTTCTATGGAGCCAACGGATTTGCCGTATGCGACGTCAGCCTGGGAGTATCAAAAGACATCAAAATCACCGATTCCTTCTCCCTCCCGTTGTTTGCCAAAGCAACCTGGAATCCAAGGTCTGAAGGTGCCTATTTCGTAGTCGGACTAAGTTTCTAAGATGAAAAACCTATGATTTACACACACCGAAAGGCAAATAGTAAATCGTAAATTGTCTAATCGTAAATTATTTAAGGTATGAAAAAGATTGAAGCTATTATCCGAAAGACCAAGTTCGAGGACGTGAAGGACGCGCTGCTCGAAGCGGACATCGAATGGTTCTCCTATTATGATGTACGGGGCATCGGGAAATCCAGACAAGCCCGTATCTACCGTGGTGTCATGTACGACACCAGTTCCATCGAGCGCATCCTTATCTCCATCGTGGTGCGCGACAAGAATGCGGAAAAGACCGTACAAGCCATCATCAAATCTGCACAAACCGGTGAAATCGGCGACGGACGTATCTTCGTCATCCCCATTGAGGATGCCATACGCATACGTACTGCAGAGAGAGGCGACATCGCACTCTACAATGCCGAACAAGAAAGATAACGGGCAGCTACAAACCACAACTAAGAAAATACAATACAACTAAAAGCAACAAGAAATTATGGATAAACTTATTTTAAGTGAACTGACCAACGGACTGAACACTGTATGGATGTTGCTTGCAGCCATGCTGGTATTCTTCATGCAACCGGGCTTTGCACTGGTCGAAGCCGGTTTCACCAGAGTAAAAAATACGGCCAATATCCTGATGAAGAACTTCGTTGACTTCATGTTTGGCAGCCTGCTCTACTGGTTCATCGGTTTCGGACTGATGTTCGGTGCAGGCGGATTCATAGGAATGCCCCATTTCTTCGACCTCTCGTTCTACGACGGAGGCGGGCTTCCCACGGAAGGTTTCCTGGTATTCCAGACTGTATTCTGCGCAACGGCTGCCACCATCGTGTCCGGCGCTATGGCAGAACGTACCAAATTCTCCATGTACCTGGTTTACACCATCTTCATCAGTGTGCTGATTTATCCCGTTTCCGGTCACTGGACTTGGGGCGGCGGCTGGCTGATGAACGGTGAGGCAGGTTCCTTCATGATGGAAACATTCGGAACAACTTTCCATGACTTCGCAGGTTCCACCATCGTCCACTCCGTAGGCGGCTGGATTGCCCTGGTAGGTGCGGCCATCCTCGGCCCGCGCATCGGGAAATACGGCAAAGACGGCAAGTCAAGAGCCATTCCGGGACATAACCTCACGATTGCGGCACTGGGTGTATTCATCCTTTGGTTCGGATGGTTCGGCTTCAACCCCGGTTCACAGTTGGCAGCAGCCACTACGGACGATGCAAAGGCCATCTCGCATGTATTCCTCACCACCAATCTGGCAGCCTGCGCAGGCGGTTTCTTTGCATTGGCAGTAAGCTGGATGAAATATGGCAAACCCTCCTTGTCTCTGACACTGAATGGCATTCTGGCCGGATTGGTAGGCATCACGGCCGGTTGTGACATGGTTTCTCCTTTCGGGGCGGTAATCATCGGCACCATCTGCGGCATCCTGATGATTTATTCGGTGGAATTCATCGACCGGACACTGAAAATTGACGACCCCGTAGGGGCCAGTTCCGTACACGGCGTCTGCGGTTTCACGGGAACCATCCTCACCGGACTGTTTTCCACCAGTGAGGGACTGTTTTACGGTGCAGGCTGGAGCTTTCTCGGAGCGCAGGTATTCGGTGCACTCGTAGTAGGCGCATGGGCAGCAGGCATGGGATTCATCATCTTCAAAGGACTCGACAAAATCCACGGCCTCCGCGTTTCCAAACGTGTGGAGGAAGAAGGACTCGACATTTACGAACACGGCGAGTCTGCCTACGGTGCATAATGATTTTATATTTTATTAAACCAACAATTACAACTCTAAGGTATTATGTCAAAATTGAGATTCAGAGTAGTAGAGACGGCGTTCAAGAAGAAACCCGTTGCAGTGGCAGTCCCGGCGGAACGTCCGTCAGAGTATTTTGCCAAGTATGTATTCAACAAGGAGAAGATGTTCCGCTATCTGCCGAGCAAGGTGTATGCCAAACTGACGGATGTGATTGACAACGGAGCTCCGCTGGACCGCAGCATAGCCGACGAGGTTGCCGCAGGTATGAAGAAATGGGCGGTTGAAATGGGGGCGACCCACTATACGCACTGGTTTCATCCGCTGACCGAAGGTACTGCCGAAAAGCACGATGCTTTTGTGGAACACGACGGCAAAGGCGGCGTGATGGAGGAATTCACCGGCAAACTGCTCGTGCAGCAGGAACCGGACGCTTCCAGTTTCCCGAACGGCGGTATCCGCAATACGTTCGAGGCACGTGGCTACTCGGCATGGGACCCCTCCTCCCCGGCATTCATCGTAGACGACACGCTCTGCATCCCGACTATTTTCATCGCCTATACCGGTGAGTCTCTGGACTACAAGGCACCGTTGCTGAAAGCCCTGCGTGCCGTAGACAAGGCTGCCGTCGACGTATGCCACTATTTCAATCCGGAAGTAAAGAAAGTGGTTGCCTATCTGGGCTGGGAGCAGGAATATTTTCTGGTTGACGAAGGGTTGTACGCCGCACGTCCCGACCTGCTGATGACCGGACGCACGCTGATGGGCCATGACAGCGCCAAGAACCAGCAGTTGGAAGACCATTACTTCGGGGCCATCCCCAGCCGTGTGGCCGCTTTCATGAAGGAACTGGAAATCGAAGCGCTGAAACTCGGCATCCCCGTCAAGACCCGTCACAACGAAGTGGCTCCCAACCAGTTCGAGCTGGCTCCCGTCTTCGAGGAATGCAACCTGGCGGTAGACCACAACATGCTCATCATGGCCTTGATGCGTAAAGTGGCACGTAACCACGGTTTCCGCGTACTGCTGCACGAAAAGCCCTTCAAGGGTGTCAACGGTAGCGGCAAGCATAATAACTGGTCGCTGGGTACGGACACCGGTATCCTGCTCCACGCACCCGGCAAACTGCCCGAAGAGAACCTGCGTTTCATCACCTTCGTAGTGAATACGCTGATGGCCGTATACCGTCACAACGGATTGCTGAAAGCCTCCATCTCCAGTGCGACGAACGCCCACCGGCTGGGTGCCAACGAAGCGCCTCCGGCCATCATCTCTTCCTTCCTGGGCAAGCAGTTGAGCCAGGTGCTGGAACACATCGAAGAGAGCACCAAGGACGACCTCGTCAGCCTCAGCGGCAAGCAAGGCATGAAGCTGGACATCCCGCAGATTCCGGAACTGATGATAGACAATACCGACCGCAACCGCACCAGCCCGTTCGCCTTCACCGGCAACCGCTTCGAGTTCCGCGCCGTGGGTTCCGAGGCCAACTGCGCCAGTGCCATGATTGCGCTGAACTCCGCCCTTGCCGAGCAGTTGGTGGAATTCAAGAAAGATGTGGACGAACTGATTGAAAAGGGTGAGCCGAAAATCTCCGCCATCCTCGAAGTCATCCGCCGGTACATCAAAGTCTGCAAACCCATCCACTTTGACGGCAACGGTTACAGCGATGAATGGAAAGCCGAAGCAGCCCGCCGCGGTCTGGACTGCGAGACAAGTGTTCCCGTCATTTTCGACAACTACCTGAAACCGGAGAGCATCCGGATGTTCGAGTCCATCGGTGTCATGACGAAAAAGGAACTGGAAGCCCGTAACGAGGTGAAATGGGAAATGTACACCAAGAAAATACAGATTGAAGCCCGCGTGCTCGGAGATTTGGCCATGAACCACATTATCCCCGTAGCTACACAGTATCAGTCGGATTTGATTGACAACGTCTACAAGATGAAAGACCTGTTCTCCGCAGAGAAGGCTGCAAAACTGTCTGCCAAGAATCTGGAACTCATCGAAGAGATTGCCGACCGTACCGCCTTCATCAAGGAGCATGTGGATGCCATGATCGAGGCGCGCAAAGTGGCCAACAGAATTGAGAGTGAACGTGAAAAAGCCATCGCCTACCACGACAACATCGTACCGATGATGGAGGAAATCCGTTACCACATCGACAAGCTGGAACTCATCGTCGACAATCAGATGTGGACGTTGCCCAAATATCGCGAGTTACTGTTTATAAGATGAAAAATGAAGGATGAAGGATGAATCCTTAATCCCTATCTCATTCTTTTGTTGGTTGTTTTAAGTTTGCAGGGGGGAGAGGTGCCGCGAGGCAGTTCTCTCTCTTTTTTTCGTCCATGCCAACTGTTGGCGGTAAGCGGGAAATAACCTATCTTTGCCCGTCAGATAAAACAATCCTGTCATCATGAAGAATTTACGTAACTACTATGCAGCGTTCCTGCTGTTTGCCTTGCTGTTCGTTGCGGCTGCTGCCCCGGCACAAACCGATCTGCAGCAAAAACTGGGTCGGATTTCCGCTATTACGGAAACCCGTCCGTTGGAGTCCACCCGGTTCTCCGAGAAGTATGTAACCTATTTTACCCAGCCGTTGGACCACCGTCGTCCCGAAAAGGGCAGTTTCCGCCAGCGCGTGATTGTCTCCCACGTCGGCTTCGACCGTCCCACGGTGATTGTAACCGAAGGCTATGGAGCCGCCTATGCCCTCAATCCCAAGTATCGCGAGGAACTTTCCGAGCTGCTCGATGCCAACATGATTTTTGTGGAATACCGTTATTTCCTGGAATCCACCCCTGAGCCCAAAGACTGGCAATACCTCACCGCCGAGAATTCTGCCGACGACCTGCACGCCGTCCGCAACGCCTTTAAAAGCATCTATCCCGGCAAATGGATTGCGACCGGCATCAGCAAGGGCGGACAGACTACCCTGCTCTACCGCACGTTCTATCCGGACGATGTGGATATTTCCGTGCCATACGTAGCTCCGCTCTGCTACGGGGTGGAAGACGGACGCCACGAGCCTTTCCTCAGGAAAGTGTCTACTCCGGAGGACCGCAAACGGATTGAGGACTTCCAGTTGGAAGTGTTGAAACGGAAAGCCGCACTGCTCCCCCGCTTTGAGAAATATTGCGATGAAAAAGGACTCAAGTTCCGTGCACCCGTTGAAGAGATATACGACTATTGTGTGCTGGAGTATTCTTTTGCCCTTTGGCAGTGGGGAACTCCCGTCAGCAGCATCCCTGCCACCACGGCCTCGGACGATGAGATATTTGCCCATCTGCTCGGTATCAGTAATCCCGACTACTTCATTGCCGACAGTCCCACAGCCTCGTTCTTCGTGCAGGCCGCCCGCGAGCTGGGCTATTATGGCTACGATACGAAGCCTTTCAAGAAGTATCTTTCCATCCAATCGAGCAAGGGTTACCTGCATCGCCTGATGCTTCCCGAAGAGCTGAAAGACATGCCCTTCGACAAGACCCTAAGCAAGAAAATCACGAAGTTCCTGAAAGAGAATGACCCGAAAATGATATTCATCTACGGACAGAACGACCCGTGGACGGCTGCCGGAGTGACCTGGCTGAAAGGGAAGAAGAACATCCATGTATTCGTAGAGCCCGGCGGAAGCCATCGGGCACGCATCGGCACACTGCCCGAAGAGGAAAAGAAGCAAGTGATGGAGCTGATAAATGAATGGTTGAAACAATAAAAACGGATGGTCCGTGTGGCATGAACAGACCATCCGTTTACTCCTGACAGACCATCTGTTCAACCTCAACAGATGGTCTGTTTTTTTATTCTATAATTTGTGCATCCTCAATATCGTCCACTGCCTTTACTGAAGCATCCGGTGTCTTCGGGCGGCGACGCGTAAACTTGAACCAGTTCAGCAGTTCCGAAGCCGCATAGACCAGACTGCTGATGCCGATAATGATAAATGCCGTGGAGCGTACTCCCGTAGGATTGAACAGCGCAACCAAGCCGGCAAGCAGAATCAATACCGGAACCACATAAAAACCTCCCGGTACCGGCATCCAGCGACGGGCAGCGGAAAGCGAGGCAATCTGTTGCACTCCTCCCATCACCAGGATAAATCCCAATACAAATGTCAGCAAATCGGCAAAGAAACCGGGCATGATAATCAGCCACAAGCCAAACAGCAGGCTGCCCACCCCCTCGACAGGGAAACGGCTGCGCATCTCCGTGCTCTGTGCAAAGTAGCCTATGATGCTGACAAGCGAAGGCACCAGGAAAATGACACCTATCGTAATCACAAAGTAATCACCGGCCTGGTCGGGAAACATCACCAGCACCAAACCGATAACCAGCGCACATATAGCACGCAAAAATGAATAACTTAATCCTTTCATGAGTCTATGTTTTTTTGCGAAGATACATCTTTATCCGAATAACTCCACACGAAAATCCCGAAAAATCAGTTTACATTCAGCCAGGCATTCATATCTTCGGCCACAAAGAGCCAGTATAATAACAACAGTACAGCAATAACCACGCCTATGGCAACTAAATGTTTTCTATTCATAGTTTGTTCCTTTCTTTTTTTGAATGAATATTCGTTTTTACTACACTTATAAGAACAATATTTCAAGAAAAATGTTCTTATCCAGAAAAAAAGTCATATTTATTTTGGCAGTTAAAACAAAGTGCTTATATTTGTCGCGAAAACGAAGACAGGCTGCACCTCAGCATAAAAAATGAACAAGTTCATTTTATTATACATTCGGATTGCACTGTCTTTGCCCCCGATAAAACAAAAAAAGTCAATGAAAACAATGTTAGTAAATACATATTGGTGGTGGCACCCGTTACAACTCCGACAGTCGTAAGGGAGCAGCGCTCGTATGTATATATGTAATATATAGTAAAAAACAAAAAGAGCCCTGTCGCACCAAGCGACGGGGCTTTTTTCGTTTAAGCAATAATGCGTTTTGATTTCTGAAATAGTAAATAGTAAATCGTCAAATAGTAAATAACATGATGAATTTCTTAGTTGACAAAGAAGGTTATTACGGAGAGTTCGGCGGGGCATACGTTCCCGAAATCCTCCACAAATGTGTAGAAGAGTTGCAGAACACCTACCTCAAGGTGCTGCAAAGTGAGGACTTCAAGCGTGAATACGACCAGTTGCTGCGCGACTACGTGGGACGCCCTTCCCCACTCTACCTGGCACACCGCTTGTCCGAGAAGTACGGTTGCCGGATTTACCTCAAGCGTGAAGACCTGAACCACACCGGTGCCCACAAAATCAACAACAGCATCGGGCAGGTGTTGCTGGCACGCCGCATGGGCAAGCGCCGCATCATCGCCGAAACCGGAGCCGGACAGCACGGTGTGGCCACAGCCACCGTCTGCGCCTTGATGAACATGGAATGCATCGTCTACATGGGTAAGACCGACGTGGAACGCCAGCGCGTCAATGTGGAGAAGATGAAGATGCTCGGCGCCACCGTCGTTCCCGTCACCAGTGGCAATATGACGTTGAAGGACGCCACCAACGAAGCCATCCGCGACTGGTGCTGCCATCCGTCGGACACCTACTACGTGATAGGTTCCACCGTCGGCCCGCATCCCTACCCCGACATGGTGGCACGTCTGCAGTCCGTCATCAGCGAAGAAATAAGGAAGCAGCTCCTTGAACACGAGGGACGCGAATGCCCCGACTACCTCATCGCCTGCGTAGGTGGAGGAAGCAATGCAGCCGGCACCATCTATCACTACGTCAACGACCCGCACGTGCAAATCGTCCTCGCCGAAGCCGGAGGAAAAGGCATTGAAACCGGCATGACAGCCGCCACCATCGCCCTCGGCAAGATGGGCATCATCCACGGCTCGCGCACCTACGTCATCCAGAACGAGGACGGACAGATAGAAGAGCCCTATTCCATCTCTGCCGGACTGGACTATCCGGGCATCGGCCCCATGCACGCCAACCTTGCCAAGCAGAAGCGTGCCATCGTCCTCGCCGTCAACGACGACGAAGCCATCCGCGCCGCCTACGAACTGACCCGGCTCGAAGGCATCATCCCCGCATTGGAAAGTGCCCACGCACTGGGTGCGCTGGAGAAGATGAGGTTCAAGCCGACGGACGTGGTGGTGCTGACGGTGTCGGGACGGGGGGATAAGGATATAGAGACGTATTTGAGTGATGAGTGATGAGTGATGAGTTATAAGTGATGAGTTATTTGAAAATACGAGATACAATGAAATAAAATACAAGATACAATGAAACAATATGATTATAAAACAATCAGCCGCACCATGCTCGGTGACTTGCATACGCCGGTGAGCACGTATCTGAAGGTGCGTGACATCTTTCCGCAGAGCGCACTTATGGAGAGTTCCGACTATCACGGCAGTGAGAACAACCGTTCGTTCATCGCTCTGTGTCCGCTGGCTAGTGTCAGCATAGACCACGGCACGGCTATCTTCCGCCTGCCGGACGACAGCCGCGAAGAGCATCCCATAACCGATGCATACCGGGTGGAGAATGCCTTGAACGATTTCCGCGCCCGCTTCCACGTGGAAGGTGAATACAGCAATTACTGCGGACTCTACGGATACACGTCCTTCAATGCGGTCCGCTACTTCGAGGACATCCCCGTGAAGGACAGCCGCGAAGCTACCAACGACGCACCGGACATGCTATACATATTATATAAGTACCTCATCGTCTTCAACGACTTCAAGAACGAGATGCTGCTGCTGGAGATGCTGCAAGACGGCGAGACCAGCGAACTGGACCAGGTGCAGAAGGCCATCCATAACCGCAACTACACCGCCTACGATTTCCGTGCCATCGGCCCCACCACCTCTCCGCTTACGGACGAGGAGCACAAGGCGAATATCCGCCGGGGCATCGCCCACTGTCTGCGCGGCGACGTCTTTCAGATTGTCCTCTCCCGCCGTTTCGAACAGCGCTTCACGGGCGACGACTTCAAGCTCTACCGTGCCCTGCGCAGCATCAACCCTTCTCCCTATTTGTTCTATTTCGACTTCGGGGGCTTCCGCATTTTCGGCTCGTCCCCCGAAACCCATTGCCGCATCGAAGGCCGCCATGCCTACATCGACCCCATTGCCGGAACCACGAAGCGCACCGGCGATGCAGAGCAGGACGCCATCAATGCCCGGTACCTGCACGACGACCCCAAAGAGAACGCCGAACACGTGATGTTGGTGGACCTTGCCCGCAACGACCTCTCCCGCAACTGCCACGATGTAAAGGTGGACTTCTATAAGGAGACGCAGTATTACAGCCATGTCATCCACCTCGTCAGCCGTGTCAGCGGAACGCTCCGCGAAGAGGCCGACCCCGTCAAGGCCTTCATCGACACCTTTCCTGCCGGTACCCTGAGCGGCGCCCCGAAAGTACGCGCCATGCAGCTCATCAGCCGGCTGGAACCGCACAACCGTGGAGCCTACGGCGGCTGCATCGGTTTCATCGGACTGAACGGCTCGCTGAACCAGGCGATTACGATTCGTACTTTTGTCAGCCGCAACGGTGTCCTCTGGTTCCAGGCAGGCGGCGGCATCGTAGCCAAGAGCAACGACGAGTACGAGCTGCAAGAGGTGAACAACAAGCTCGGCGCACTGAAAAAAGCGATTGAGATGGCAGAGAAAATGTGAGTTCATGTACCATGTATAATGTACAAAGTACAATTTGCCATGCGGCGTACATTGCGCAGCTAAATGGTACATTGTACATTGTAAATAGTAAATAAATAGATGAAAACAGTTATCATAGACAATTACGACTCCTTCACCTACAACCTTGCCCATCTGGTGAAAGAGCTTGGCGCAGAAGTGGATGTGCTGCGCAACGATAAATTCCGGCTCGAAGAATTGGAGCCATACGATAAAATCATCCTCTCACCCGGTCCCGGTGTCCCCGAGGAAGCCGGGCTGCTGCTGGATGTCATCCGCACCTATGCCGGACGGAAACCCATACTTGGCGTCTGCCTGGGCGAACAAGCCATCGGACAAGCATTTGGCGGAAAGTTGGTCAATCTGGAAGAGGTATTCCATGGGGTACAGACGGAGATAAGGAGGAAGGATGAAGGATTAGGGATAAGGGATGAAGGATTAGGGGGAAAGGATTATGAAGGTATTTCTCTCGAAGAAGACTATATCTTCTGCGGTTTACCCGATAGGATTCCCGTCGGACGATACCACTCCTGGGTAGTGGACACGAAGGAGTTTCCCGACGAACTTGCCATCACCGCCATCAGCCCCGAAGGACAAATCATGGCGCTGAAACATCGAGAATATGACATACACGGTATCCAGTTCCACCCGGAATCCGTACTGACACCCGACGGGAAAACAATCGTAAAAAACTGGCTTTTCAAATGAGGCGTTTCATCGTCCGGAATGCCACACTTCATCAAGCCAAATGCCACACTTTGTCAGACAAAATGCCACACTTCGTCCCTGCTGACATGTAGCATTCCGGACGGTAACATGTGGCATTCCGGAAGCAAATGAACGGTATTTCAAACAAGAACAGAGTAACTCAAATAGTAAATAGTAAATCGTCAAATAGTAAATAGAATCGATTGTCAAATAGTAAATATCAAGATGAAAGCAATACTCACCCGTCTCTTTAACCACGAAGAGCTTACGTCGGAGGAAACCAAACAAATCCTCCTCAACATCACCAAGGAAATGTATCCTGAGGCGCAGATAGCAGCCTTGCTCACTGCCTTCCAGATGCGGAGCATCACTGTGGACGAGCTTATCGGTTTCCGCGAAGCACTGATGGAGACACGCCTTCCCATCGACTTCGCCCCCTATCGCCCCATCGACATTGTAGGTACGGGCGGCGACGGAAAGAACACCTTCAACATCTCCACCTGCGCTTGCTTCGTGGTGGCGGGAGCCGGCTACAAGGTTGCCAAGCACGGCAACTACGGAGCCACTTCCGTGAGCGGAGCCAGCAATGTCATCGAGCAGCACGGCGTACGCTTCACCAACAACCCCGACACGCTGAAACGCAGCATGGAGGAGTGCAACATCGCTTACCTCCATGCCCAGCTTTTCAATCCGGCGATGAAGTTTGTCGGTCCCGTACGCAAGACGTTGGGAGTGCGCACCTTGTTCAATCTGCTCGGCCCGCTGGTGAATCCATGCTGCCCGGCATACCAGCTGCTCGGTGTGGCAGACCTCTCGCAGATGCGCCTATACACCAACGTATTCTATAAGCTCGGCATTGACTTTGCCGTGGTCAACAGCCTCGACAGCTACGACGAAATCTCCCTGACGGACGAGTTCAAGGTGATGACCCGCAACTACGAGCGCATCTACCGTCCGCAGGCCCTCGGCTTCAAGGATGCCCGTCCCGAAGAACTCTTCGGCGGCGTATGCAAGGAAGATGCCGCCCGCATCTTCGACAATATCCTTACGGGGCATGCCACACCTGCACAAACGCAATGCGTCATTGTCAACGCCGCCTTTGCCATCCAGGTGATGGAGCCGCAGAAAGAGATTGAAGAGTGCATCGCCATCGCACGCGAATCGCTGGATAGCGGACGGGCGCTGGCGACACTGAAAAAATTTATCGAGATTAATAAATGAAGCAATGAAAGATATACTGTCCGAAATCATCGCCCATAAGCAAACAGAGATTGAACTGCAAAAGCAAACCGTCTCTCTGGAACAGTTGCAGGAGCAAGCCGGAGTCATCATCCGGGAGAATGCGGCCCACCGCCGCAGCATGAAGCAGGCCCTTGCCGCTTCTTCTACAGGAATCATCTCCGAGTTCAAACGCCGTTCACCCTCCAAAGGCTGGATAAACGAGGCTGCCCGGGCAGAGGAAATACCCGCCTCCTACGAAGCCGCCGGCACCGCCGCCCTCTCCATCCTGACGGATGAGAGGTTCTTCGGCGGTACGCTGCGCGACATCCGCACGGCCCGTCCGCTCGTCCGCATCCCCATTCTGCGCAAGGACTTCATCATCGACGAGTACCAGCTTCTGCAAGCCTGCATCGTAGGTGCCGACGCCGTACTGCTCATTGCCGCCTGCCTCAGTCCGGAGCAGTGCAGCACCCTCACCACCCAAGCCCACGAACTCGGGCTGGAGGTATTGCTCGAAATCCACAGCCCTTCGGAACTCTCCTATATAAATAAGGAGGTCGACATGGTGGGTGTCAACAACCGCAACCTCGGCTCTTTCGTCACCGATGTGGAAAACTCCTTCCGGATAGCCCGGCAACTGCGCGAAGCCACCCACGGACCGGCATCCCCGCTCCTTGTCTCCGAAAGCGGCATCTCCGACCCCGAAACCATCTGCCGCCTGCGTGCCGCCGGCTTCCGCGGTTTCCTCATCGGCGAAACCTTCATGAAAACAGCCAATCCGGGCGAAACCCTGAAAGAGTTCATCCAAGCCAGTCTCTTAATTGATAATTAAAAGTTGAAAGTTGATAATTGAAAGTTGATAATTGTAAATACAAAAGTCTCTCATACAGCGTTACATCGCGCAGCCAAATTGTAAATAGTAAATTGTAAATTGTAAATCGTAAATTGTAAATCGTAAATAAAATGTCTCCTCTCATCAAAGTATGCGGAATGACCGAAGCAGAAAACATCCGCAATGTAGAACTGCAAGGTGTAGATATGATTGGTTTCATCTTCTACCCCAAATCTCCCCGTTGTCTGTGCCAAATGCCCGGGTATCTGCCAGCCTGCGCCAAGCGCGTCGGCGTCTTTGTCAACGAAAGTAAGGAAAACATCCTGATGTATACCGACCGTTTCGGCCTGGACTACATCCAGCTGCATGGCAATGAGGCTCCCGAGTACTGCCGTTCCCTGCGCAATGCAGGCCTGCACCTCATCAAGGCTTTCTCCATCTTGCTGCCCAAGGACCTGCTTTCCGTATCTGCCTACAATGGTCTGTGCGACTACTACCTCTTCGACACCAAGACCCCACAGTACGGCGGTTCCGGCAACCAGTTCGACTGGAACCTCCTGCACCGCTACAACGGTCCCACCCCGTTCCTGCTCAGCGGTGGCATCAACCCCTACAGCGTAAAAGCCCTCCGGGAGTTCCGCCATCCCTATTTCGCAGGTATCGACATCAACAGCCGTTTCGAGACGGCACCGGGAATAAAGGATGTGGAACGCATCGCAAACTTCCTGAAAGAACTCAAGGGAGGTACGATTTGACGATTTACTATTTACTATTTGGCTGCGCAATATACGCCACATGGCAAATTGTACATTGTACATGGTAAATAGTAAATAGTAAATTGTAAAATTGTAAATCGTAAAATTGTAAATCGTACCATGCAGCATATATTGCGCAGCCAAATAGTAAATTGTAAATTGTAAAATTGTAAATAGAAATAGTATGTTGAACCGCATTAACCAACTTTTCCAGGACAGCCCCAAGAATCTGCTGTCCATTTACTTTTGTGCAGGCTGTCCCACCCTCGACGGTACAGCCGACGTTATCCGTGCCCTCGAAAGAAACGGAGTCAGCATGATTGAAATCGGAATTCCGTTCAGTGACCCCATGGCCGACGGCATTGTCATCCAGAATGCCGCCACCCGCGCCCTGCATAACGGCATGTCCCTCCGCCTGCTTTTCGAACAATTGCGCGACATCCGTCGCGATGTCCGCATCCCGCTTGTCCTTATGGGATACCTCAATCCCATCATGCAGTTCGGCTTCGAAGCCTTCTGCCAGAAGTGCGTGGAATGCGGCATCGATGGCGTCATCATTCCCGACCTCCCTTTCCGCGATTACGAAGAGAGTTACAAAGCCATCGCCTCGAAGTATGACATCCGTGTCATCATGCTCATTACCCCCGAAACCAGCGAAGCCCGCGTCCGCGAAATAGACGCCCACACCGACGGATTCATCTATCTGGTGTCCAGTGCCGCTACCACCGGTGCCCAAAAAGACTTCGACACCCGGAAGCAAGCCTACTTCAAGAAGATAGAGGATATGAACCTGCGCAATCCACGCATGGTAGGCTTCGGCATCAGCAACAAGCAGACATTCGATGCCGCTTGCGCCCACTCATCCGGTGCCATTATCGGCAGCCGCTTCGTCACGCTGCTCAACGAGAAGGAAGGAGATGCGGAAAAGGCTATCAGGCAGTTGAAGGAAGATTTGAAACAGTGAGCTTATTCAAATTTCATACAATATATTTTTCGCAATGAAAAAATAAAAGAGACAAAATCTGCAAAGACTTGTCTCTTTTATTTTCTCCCCATCTCATATTTCACTATCTTTGTGCCCGAAAAAAGCTCTAATACGAATATCATGAAAGTCGATTGCCCTTCCGTACTATTGATTTACACTGGCGGAACTATCGGAATGATAGAAAATCCCGAGACCGGTGCGCTTGAGAACTTCAACTTCGACCAACTGCTACAGCATGTTCCCGAACTGAAGCGCTTCAACTACCGCATCTCTTCCTATCAGTTCGACCCACCGATCGACTCTTCCGATATGGAGCCTTCCCTCTGGGCAAAGATTGTAAAAATCATCAACTACAACTACGACAACTTCGACGGCTTCGTCATCCTGCACGGTACCGACACCATGGCCTATACAGCCTCCGCCCTCAGTTTCATGCTCGAGAACCTTTCCAAGCCGGTCATCCTCACCGGTTCCCAGCTTCCCATCGGCACCCTGCGCACCGACGGGAAAGAGAACCTCATCACCGCCATTGAAATAGCCGCCGCCAAGCATCCGGACGGTACTCCTATCGTCCCCGAAGTGTGCATCTTCTTCGAGAACGAGCTGATGCGGGGCAACCGTACCACCAAAATCAATGCCGAGAATTTCAATGCTTTCCGCTCCTTCAACTATCCCGCACTGGCAAAGGCAGGCATCCATATCCGTTATAACGAGCACCTCATCCACCATCCCGACCCGTCACGCCCCATGAAGCCGCACTACCTTTTCGACACCAATGTCGTAGTGCTCACCCTCTTTCCCGGCATCCAGGAAAGCATCATCAACTCCGTGCTTCATGTTCCCGGCCTGAAAGCTGTTGTCCTCAAGACCTTCGGTTCCGGCAATGCCCCCCAGAAAGAATGGTTCATCCGCCAGCTGAAAGAAGCCAGCGAACGTGGCATTGTCATCGTCAACATCACCCAATGCCAAAGTGGCGCCGTCGAGATGGGACGTTACGAAACCGGTCTGCAACTTCTCCAGGCAGGTGTCATCAGCGGCTATGACAGTACCCCCGAATGTGCCGTCACCAAACTCATGTTCCTCCTGGGGCATGGACTGGACCAAGCCGAAATCCGCCACCGCATGAATTCCGACCTGGCAGGAGAAATCACCAAGATTTAGTAAAGCGGCAATACAGAGGGCATTTAGTAATATTGATAATTTTCAAGACAAACTTGCATTATCTATCCATACAAAATCGTTAAAAAGCGTTAACCAACACGCTTTTATCCCCCATTAATAAAGCTTATTAGTTTAAATAAACGTACTTTTGCTTACAATCAAGCAAAACAAATGTAAAATATGGGAGAGAATATCCAATACAAACGCTTTCTGCCGCTTGTTATTCTTGCAATGAGTATACTGCTGCAGGGTTGTAAAGACGATGTTTTTAACCCCGAGAAAGTGAAAGCAGCCTATCAGGATAGGTTTCCGGTCAAGAACATAGACCCGGCTATGGATTGGAAAATGACTCAGCAGGTCCGGGTCAATGTTTCTGTATCCGAAGATACCGGCATCGACTACACCATACGTATTTACGACAAGAACCCCTTAATCAGCCGGTCATCCGCCAAACTGCTGGCAGAAGGCACCGCCAATAATACAACAGTATTTACTACCGTCATGGACTGCCCTTCTGTGCTGACGAGCGCTTTTGTGTGCCGCACCGATGCACACAGCCGCAACATAGTAAAATACGTATCCATCCAAAACGGTCAGCTCCATGCCGCTTTCGGCAGTTCCCCCACAACTACACGTGCCGCATGGACACGCAGTGTCAGCATCGAGACCTATTCACCGGAAAAGTCTGAGGCAGAAATCACCGCAATGCTATCAAGTGCCGAAGAAATAAGGCCGAATACCGATTTTCAAAACGGAAAAGCCTACAAAATCTCCAAAGACAATATATATAGGAATAAAATCAGCAAGGACGGCATGGGAAGTGACAATCCGGCCATCATCATCATTGAAGGCAGCTGGGAACCCAATGGAAACAACATGACCGTTGAACGAGGCTTCGAATTCTATGTGATTGACGGAGGGGAAATCGTGATACCGGACGAGCACACCTTCACTTTAGTGCAATCCAGCCGGTTTATCGTCTACGCGGGTGGAACCATCAAAGGGAACGACATCGAATTGACCAATGCATCCGGAGGCAGCTACAACTACAATGCCGGCACTATGGAAATAGACGATTTCCATGTCAGCCAGGGAGGAGCATTCTATAATTGCGGTACCGTGCGTGTCGATGAAATGAATTTCGACAGCGGATGCAAATTCATCAACCAGGGTAAAGCCTATATCGGGAAAACCGACAGCAACATCACTATAGACAACGGATGCTATCTATATGCGGAAGAATTTGTAGGCACACTGAACATGGGAGACACCTCTTCTGCAGAGATAGAGGATTTCGGGGACCATAGCAACAATTACAACACCCAAATCACGATGGGTGACAACTCCATGATAACCGTACTTGATGAAGCAGAATTGTCACAAGCACAATTTATGGGTCCAAACAATGAATATGCACTGGTAAAAATCAATAAAATTGAAGATATAGGAAATTTCTCCAGCCAGGGAAACATTCATTATGAAGTGAAAGAAATTGACGATGATATCACCGAGGATATCTGGTGGGAAGCCAAATTCCTTGATGCTATCAAGAACACCGAAGGAACCATATCCAAATGGGGAGAATCCCCCATCACCATTCCTGCCGGAGACTGTACGGGCGAAGGCAATACTCCGGACGAGTCCGGCTCAGAAACCCCTACAGACCCGGTCTCCTATACGTACGTATTCGAAGACAACTTCCCGTTGGTAGGCGACTATGACTTCAACGACGTGGTCTTGGACGTGGAGACCTACTATCACCGCGAGAAAAAGACGAACCACATCAAGCGCATACAGCTCGACGTGACCCTTGCTGCAGCAGGAGCAAGCAAGCCGTTGGGCGTAGGGCTCCGGATTACCGGAATCAATAAATCCGATATCCGGGAAGTCAAGACCGGAGGCGACGATTCGCGTTTCCAGGAGTCATTCAACAGCTCGTACAACAAATTCAGGTACAATAATGTTACTTATATGGAAGATTCCGATCCGAGTGTCGTAATCCCCATTGCAGGCGAAGTACACAATGTATTTGGAGTCGAACCGGGTGAGATGGTAAACACCGGCATTGGAGTAACCGCCAAAGAGTATACTTATGAAGTCATTATTGAACTGACAGACCAAACTCGGACAGAGCCCCTATTCTCAAAAGACAATCTGGACTTCTTCATCTGTTATCAATATAAAAGCATGGAACAACGCATGGAAGTTCATCTTTACGAATTTTGGGGATATGGCGCCACTGCCGCCGGAACCATACAGCAAGAGAATCTTGACTTAGCAGGCAACAACACGTGGGCAATCTGCGTGCCGTATGGCTTCCGCTATCCCAAGGAAACCATCAATGTTTCACGTACTGACATCCCCGAAGCAAGCGCATATCCGGAATTCATCTATTGGGCCCAAGACAGAACCCAGTATACGGAATGGTACGAACACCCGGTAGAAGAAAATGTATATAGATAAATATAGCAAACAATTATCATAAACAATGAAACAAATATTATTTGTAGATGACAAACCTGCCATAGGCAAGGTACTCTCGGTCTATTTAGGGAAAGAGAATGAGCTGGTTTATTTCGAAGATCCCGTCAGGGCCATAGAATGGCTGAATGAGGGGAACGAACCCGCTCTCATCATTTCGGACATACGCATGCCCAAGATGACCGGCAGTGAATTCCTGGCATATCTGAAAAGCAATTCACTTTTCAAGGACATTCCGGTTGTGATGCTTTCCAGTGAAGAAAGTACCACCGAGCGCATCAACCTGCTCGAAGCCGGAGCCGAGGATTTCATACTGAAACCTTTCAATCCTATGGAGCTGAAGGCCCGTATCAAGAAATTTCTCTAAACGACAAAATCAATGGATATGTTATATTATATCTACATAGGTAGCAACCGCGTCACCATCGACCACTTGAGCAAAATTACGGGAGGCATGTTCATGGCTGTTTCATCCTGCAACAAAGCGGCGAAAGTCATCGACGGTATCCGCGAACGGTACAACACATCCATTCTTTACGAAGAAAGCACCCCTCAAAAGGACAGCCAGAACATCACTTTCCTGCACAAGCGCTTCCCCCGTGTCTACATCATCCTCATCACCGAAGGACTGCAGAAGGAACACCGCAAGCTCTATCTGCAGGCAGGTGTCAACAACACCCTTTCCCCCATGGCCAGCGAAGAGAGCCTCCAGCAAATGACAAAATTCCTCCAACTGCGCAAGGAGCATAAGTTGCAGGAATTCAGCCAGTCACACCGTAAGATATTCAACACCTTCCACCTGCCTATGTGGAAGCGTATCTTCGACATCCTTTTTGCCGTTGCCGTACTGATTGTGCTGTCTCCCATACTCATCGCGACAGCCATAGCCATCCGCGTGGAAAGCAAGGGAAGAGTGATTTACAAGTCCCAGCGTGTGGGCAGCAACTACCAGATATTCAACTTCCTGAAGTTCCGCTCCATGTACACCAATGCCGACAAGCGCCTGAAAGAGCTGAACGCCCTCAACCAATATAAGATAGAAGAAGAGCTTACGGACGAGCAGCCCGATATCCGCTTCGACGACCTGACCGGCACTTCTGAAGAAGAGGCTACCCTGCTGATTTCGGACGATTTTGTCATCTCTGAAGAAGATTTCCTTAAAAAGAAGGCCCAAGAAAAACAGAATACGTTTGTCAAGATAGAGAACGATCCCCGCGTCACCCGCGTAGGCCGTTTCATCCGCAAGTACAGCATTGACGAACTGCCGCAGCTGTTCAACGTCCTCAAAGGAGACATGAGCATCGTGGGCAACCGCCCGCTCCCCCTCTACGAGGCCGAGCTGCTGACCAGCGACGCATATATCGAGCGCTTCATGGCCCCTGCCGGACTGACGGGACTGTGGCAAGTGGAGAAACGAGGCGGTGCCGGGAAGATGTCGGCCGAAGAGCGCAAGCAACTGGACATTAAGTACGCCAAAGAATTTTCATTCTGGCTGGACATGAAGATACTGTGCAAGACGCTGACAGCGTTTGTGCAGAAAGAGAATGTATAAAAATAAAGATAATAGGAATTATATGGCTTTAGAGATGATAAAAAGATATATCACGTCCATCATTTACAGTGTAATCCTTTTAGGATTGTTGGGGGTACCTTTGTCTGTGGCTGCGCAGCAGGAGTTGACACGGGAGGAGCGCATCAAGATATTGGAGCAACTCAAGATGGAGGATAAAAAAATAGAAGTCAACACATTGGGTTTAATCAGTCCGAAGACATCAATAGATATTGAGAAATTAGAATTGCCCCCTCTATCTGTCTTTCTTGATGCAGTGACAGAGAATGCGTCAGTAAAAAGAGCCCAATCCCAAGTAGAGCAACTCAAGAACCAATATCGCCTGGAAAAGCGGAACTGGTGGAACTACTTCAGACTGAACGGTAACTATTCCTACGGACGCTACAATATTATAGGCAATGCCAGTGACGAGTATACTCCTATGTACCAGACAACGATGTCAAGTGCCCAGCACAACTTCAATGTCGGGGCCAGCGTCGGCATCACCTTAGGAGACTTGTTCAACCGACCACTGAAACTGAAAGACTACCGCTATCAGATAGAGCAATTGCAGTACACGCAGGAAGGAGTTATGGAGGAGCGAAGGCTAAAAGTTCTGGAAGCCTACAATGCGGTTACCGAGCAACTGGCTACCATAAAGGCCAAAGCGGAAACGGCTGCATTGTATAACGCACAGATGAAAATATCTGAAAATAATTTCATACAAGGAGCCATTGATATCATTGCACTTTCTTTGGAACGTGCACGCCGCACCGGTGCCGTGACTAATTATGAGCAAAGCCGCGTAGCTTTACACAATTCAATCGTATTGTTAGAGATGCTGACTAATGTTAAAGTTATAACAGACAAGTAAAACTAATTATGAATATAGTACAATTTTTGGCAAGCTTCTTTTACCGCATCCGTTATTGGTTATTGTGGGGAAGCCTCCTTGTTACAGCATTAGTCATATACTTTACACAGTTTTTACCATACAGTTATACGGTAAACAGCAGTCTATATGCAGGTGTAACCAACAGCACCAATCTGGACGGAAGCCAGCTTATCAATATCAACAGTACCTTCGACAATATCATCAATATAGGCAAGTCCAAAAACACTTTGGCAAAGGTTTCGGTACGTCTGCTTGCAACCAACCTCGTATACGGTGATGAGTGGAAAGACAACATGTACATTCAAGCCAAACACTACAAACAACTTGTCCAACTCCTTCCTAAAGAAGTGCTGGCTTTGGTAGACCGTTCCTCTTTGGATAAAACTACAAATAACCTGATGAATTACCGGAAGGAGAACAGCAGTAATTTTGTCTATTCCATATTCAACCGCCCCTACCCGTTTTATAGCTATAATGCCTTAAACACCATTACCATTAAACGACTGGGTACCAGTGACCTGATAGAATTGGTATATACCTCTTCCGATCCTGGTATTACACAAAATACCCTCAAGATATTGGAAGATGAGTTGTTAAAGGCTTATGAGCAACTCCGGTTCGGTGCCACGAACAGTGCTATCGCCTATTTTGAAGAACAAGTGCGAATAGCCAAAAAAGCACTTACCGCAGAAGAAGATGATTTGACAGACTATAGCGTTCAGAAACAAGTCATCAACTACGACGAGCAATCCAAGGCATTGGCTCTGACCAAATATGCCACAGACGATCGCATGGAAGAAGTGCAGCGAAACTATGGAAGCGCAGTGGCCCTACGTCAGATGTTAGAGAATAAAATGGACATACGTGCCAAGATTATACGCACAAATACTAATTTGTTGCAAGAACTGGAAAAAGTCAGTACCCTGAACCAAAGCATTCTCGAACAGGAAATTTTTACCACAGAACAAAGCCAGCAGAAAAGTGACAAACTTCAAAGAGAAAAAGACGCCCTGCAAAAGGCAGAAGAAAAGATAAGCCATCTCTCCGATAATTTAAACGAGTATGGTTTCTCCAAGGAGGGTGTAGGCATTCAAGAAATGGTGACAGAATGGCTGACGGCATGCATCAATGAGGCGAAAGCCAAAGCTGAAGTGAAAGTATTGGTTGACCGCCAACGGGACATTATCGACCAATACCGGGACTTTTCGCCCGTAGGCACTCAAATCAAGCGGAAAGAGCGTGCCGTGGGTATTGCCGAAGACAATTACCGCCGACAAATAGCAGGCCTTGCCGAAGCACACCTACGTTTGCAGAATATCAAGATGACAACTGCCAATCTGCAAGTCATAGCATCACCCGAATATCCGCTGACAGACAATGGCAGAAAAAGGCTTATCTACATCCTTGCCGCATTCTTCGGCAGTTTAATATTCATAAGCGGCTACTTCCTGCTGATTGAATTGTTAGACCGCACTCTCCGCGACCCGGACCGCAGCAAACGCCTGACCGGACTCTCTGTCATTGCAGCATTCAACGGTGTAAGCAACTTGAAGTATCGTGGATTCCTCAAGGCTTGTAACCGGCTTGCCGCTGCCTACAGTTGCCGACAATTCAACAACTACCTGCATCCGGACCGTCCTACTGTCATAAACCTGCTCAGCATGGAGAAACGTGAAGGAAAATCATTCCTAGCCAAATATTTCATTGATTACTGGGAAACTGAGGGTATAAAAGTGCGCCTTGTAAAATACGACCACGATTTCGATACCCAAAACAAGGGATATGTACAAGCTCAAGAATTGTCCGATTTCTGGGTATTGAATGAAGCAGAAGAAGTACCGGACATCATCTTGGTGGAATACCCCGCTGTCAGTACCGCAACTCTACCTATGCCGGTATTGAAAAAAGCAGATTTCAATTTGCTGATAGCCAACGCCGCCCGATTGTGGGGCAGAGATGACGACACCCGGTTGAAACCGTTAAAGGAAGAATTGGAAGGAACTCCTCTATTTATGTATCTCAACAATGCAGACCGCGAAGTGGTTGAAAGCTTCACCGGAGAATTGCCTCCTCACACCCCGGTTCACAGCTTCTTCAGCCGGTTGGCACAATTAGGTTTAACGTCAAAATCAGCAGCTGTCAAATAAATGCAAACAGATATCAAAGGACATAGCATATCTCCCCTGGCGGTAACATTATTAGTGTTCATCACCGGACTGGGTGCACTCATCTATAGCATATTATTCAGTACTTGGGATATCACTGCATACATCTGTCTGTTCCCTTTCTTCTTGATAATACTGGTACAGACGTTCAGAACCCCTTTTACCGGCATATGCTTTTTATTCACATTCAATTATTTTTTCACACCCTGGTACAGATATACACAAAGGACTGGATTGAGCGTCTGGTATGATACCGCCACCGCCACATTGTTTGTGATACTTTTAATATATTCTTTTCATCAAGGTAAGATTTCATGGAAATATGCAAAGAACGTTCTTACATTCGGAGGATGCATATGGACAATATACACTGCGGCAGAGATAATGAATCCAACAGCTCTTACGGAAGCCTGGGTCTATTCCCGAGGACTTATATACAGCACCCTTATTATCTCATTGATAAATGTTCTGACGATGACCTCTTACAAACGGTTGCGTGTCATCATGCTGTTTTTATCTGTCTTTACATTGACAGCTGTCATCAAAGCTGCTTACCAGAAATATGCCGGCTTTGACAATATAGAAATGAACATGTTGATTGAAACAGAAATGTACAAGACCCACCTTTTATCTAATATCACACGGTACTTCTCTTTTTTCACAGATGCCGGAAATTTTGGTTCCAACATGGGCTTTGCCGCTATTTTATTTGGAATCTCGGCTATTTTTATAAAAAAGCGCTCCATAAGACTTTATTATACATTTGTTGCAGCTTGTTCAGTATATGCCTTGTTCATTTCCGGAACCCGTGGTGCCCTATTCGTTCCAATCGGAGGAATTATACTGTTTACTTTCCTCAGCAAGAACATTAAGCTCATGGGAGCCACAGCTATATTCGGTATATGCTTTTATATTTTTTTCGCCCATACCTATATCGGTGAAGGTAACCCTGCAATCAGCCGCATGCGTACCGCTTTCAAACCAACAGAAGACGCCTCTTATCTTGTCCGTAAGGAAAACCAAAAGAAACTAGCCGAATATCTGAAATACAGACCTTTTGGAGAGGGTCTCGGCTTGGGAGGAGTAGAAGCCAGCAGATATGGGAACCGTCTCACTTCCAGCATTCCCCATGACTCATTTTATGTCAAGATGTGGATGGAAACCGGAATTGTCGGATTGGTACTTTATCTGACTATATACATAGGTTCGCTGCTAAGAGGATGCTACCTAATTATGTTTCGAATTAAAAACGAAGAACTGCGCGGTGTACTCACAGCCATCGCCTGCGGAATTTTCGGGCTGATGATAAGCGCTTACGGGAATGCCTTCTTCATGCAATTCCCTACGGGCTTCATGGTCATTTTATTTTTATCTGTCCTGCTTAATGGGGAACATATAGACCAGCTGTTGACAGAAAAACTGAGAACGAAAAAACAATAGAAAAAATTAAATAGAAAAACATATATGAACGACATTTTTTCCATATTCAATCCCGACTGGTGGATGGACGAGAACAACAATGCCTTGCAAATGACAGACGCGGTTCTTTTCTTATTGCTGGCCATCCCCGTAGCCTACTTGTTTATCTATGCATTGGCCTCCTTGCGGAAATACAAGAATCCCTATCCACCGTCCCCCAAGCGACATCGTTTCCTGGTCCTCTTTGTTGTGCTGAAAAACGGCAAGGAAGTGATAGAGTCCATCAATCATTTCCTTGACACGCAGACGTATCCGAGAGAAAAATACGACATCGCAGTGGCCGCCACGCAGTTGCCCGAAGAAGATTTGGTTACGCTGCTCCAGATGCCGGTCAACATTGTCGTGCCCGATAAAGAGCATTGCACAAAGATATATGCCATACAGCAAGTCATGGAGCGTTATTCTCCCCATGAGTATGATGCCATTACCATATTCAATTCCGACAATAAGATAGTTCCCAATGCGCTGGAGCTTTTCAACAATGCCTACTACTCCGGCTGCGATGCCATCCAAGCCCACCGCATGACGGAAAACCTGAATACCAACATCGCCGTATTAAACGCCACCAGTGAAGAAATCAACAACCACTTATTCCGCAAAGCCCATGCCATACTCGGCTTTTCGTCTGCCCTCATAGGCTCCGGCATGATGTTTGACTTTGAGATGTTCCAGAAAATCACTCCACGATTGTCGGGGAGCGACTTGGCAAAGGCCACAGAAATGGAGCTTTTAAAGGAAAACATATACACCGAATATATGGAAGAAATCATATGCTATTGCAAAAAGACGGATGACACATCAGGCTACAGCAGGGAACGCCAGCGCTGGTTGGGTTCGCAATACCGCAGTTTCCTATTGGCATTAGGACAGTTTCCGATAGCATTTTTACAAGGAAAATGGGACTTATGCGAGAAGCTGTTCCAATGGTTGCTTCCATCCCGTTTTCTGCTCATTGTGTACATCACAGTGTGTGCCGTCGTAATGACATTGCTGGAATGGCCACTGTCCATCAAGTGGTATGCCCTTTTGGCCACTTTATTCATCACTTTTTTGATGGCTATGCCCGAAGGGGAAATCAACCGCAGATTCCGTCGTGCTTTCTGGTCCCTGCCGATATTGGTATTCACTTCTTCCATGAGCCACATCACAAGAATCTTTAAACGGAAAAAGAAAGGAAATGCAGTAAAATGAGAATAGCCATCGAAGCCCAACGCATTTTCCGCAATGACAAGCATGGCATGGACTTTGTCATTCTGGAGACACTGAAAGAACTGCAAAAGCGGAAAGACGGTAATGAATATTATGTGCTCGTTGCCCCAGGCGAAGACCGCTGCCTGCAAGAATCGGAGAATCTCCATATCGTTGAGCTGCGATGCCCCACTTACCCATTGTGGGAACAGATGGCATTGCCCCGCGCAGTCCGAAGACTGAAAGCGGACTTGCTGCACTGCACCTCGAACACGGCTCCACTATGGTGTCCCGTTCCCCTGGTGCTGACACTTCATGACATCATCTATCTGGAACCGCGCCAGCATCGCAGTCCTTCCTTCTATCAGGAAATGGGATGGCATTACCGTCGTCTGGTTGTTCCCCGCATCCTAAAGAAAGCAAGAAAGATTATTACAGTTTCTCAGTTCGAGTGTACCCGCATACGCGAAGCACTGCAACTTCCCGAAGAAGTCATTAAAGCCGTTTACAACGGCTACAGCGCTTACTTTTCAATGCAGGAAACACCCGATGAAAGTATCGTACAGAAGTATATACCGCACAAAGACTTTCTCTTCTTTCTGGGAAATACAGACCCCAAAAAGAATGCGGCACGGACCTTGAAAGCATACTCCTTGTACCTGCAGGCATCCGGAGCGAAACGCCCCTTGCTCATTGCCGATTTGAAAGAAGAATATATCGACATGCTTCTCCAGCAGGAAGGAATCACCGGAATCAAGAAATATCTATACTATCCGGGCTACATCAGCAACAAGGATTTAGCGACTCTTTATAATGCGGCATTCGCATTCCTCTATCCTTCCCTGCGGGAGAGTTTCGGCATCCCCATGCTGGAAGCCATGGCTTGCGGCACTCCCATAGTGGCAAGCAACGTTTCGGCAATGCCCGAAGTAGCCGGTAAAGGTGCCATTTTAGTCGACCCCCAAGAACCGCAAAAAATAGCAGATGCCTTGCTACGCCTGGAGAATGATGCGACACTCTATCAGCAACAAGTAAATTACAGTCTGGAACGTGTAAAACTGTTCTCCTGGAAATACACTGCTGAAGAATATGTAAAGATATATCACAGTATTCACCAGTAACCGGCAAACATCATGAGAGACTTCATCATCACCAGCCTGCAAACATGGGACATCGAAATAGGTAGTACCATCAAGAATACTGCATTGGAAATTTCAAAGCAGAACCGGGTGCTCTACATCAACACTCCGATGGACATTTCCATCCGGCTGAGAGGGGACAGACAATCTCCGTCCTACATCCGGCGCATGGCTGTCATCAAGGGAGAGACTTCACCGCTCCGGCAAATCAACGCCAACATGTGGGTGCTGGACTGTCCTTTCATGTTATTTTCGGCCAACTTCCTGCCTGCACCGCTTTTCAATATCGTCAACAGAAAAAACAATGCCCGCATAGCCCGATGGATTGTAGAGCAGGCTGCCGCGCTCGGTTTCAAGAATTACATCCACCTCATCGATACAGACATTTACCGCAGCCGTTATCTGAAGGAGTATATCCATCCGGCTATCAGCATCTATTACCGGCGCGACTACGTCATAGGCGAAGCCTACTGGCGCAGGCACGGCACCCGTCTTGAACCGGAGCTGGCTGCTTCGGCCGACCTTGTTCTGGCAAACTCCACCCGTTTTGCCGCAGAGCTGCAAGCCTACAACCCCCATACCTACCCCATCGAAACCGGCGTAAACCTGACGCTATACAACCCCGCCAAAGAGTACGGAACGCCCGATGATGTACAAAATATTCCACATCCTATCATCGGATATATGGGTACGATAAACAGTACCCGCCTTGACGGAGAACTGCTTTATCAGATAATAAGCCAGCGTCCCGATTATAGTTTTGTGTTCACCGGACCGGAAGACGACGGTTTTCGCCAACACCGAATCCACAGCTTGAAAAACGTGTATTTCACCGGGCAAAAAAAAGTGGACGAGTTGCCCGCTTACATCACAGCCTACGATGTCTGTATCAACCCTCAAATGGTGAACGACATTACCGACGGCAACTACCCGCTGAAAATAGACGAATACCTGGCCATGGGCAAACCCACCGTCGCAACCAGCACGCATACCATGCGCAACATATTCGCAGCCCACACGCACTTGGCCACCAATCCGGAAGAGTGGCTTTCGGCCATAGACCGCGCTGTGGCCGAAGCCGATGACGAAGAACTTGTCAAACAGCGCATCGCCTTTGCCGAGACTCACAGCTGGGGGCACAGTGTGAAGAAAATATATGACATAATCGATAAATTCCTGAAGGAGAGAACTACATGAACTATCGTAATATAGACGACCTGAACCATTGTATCCTACAACATCTCAGCATTCTGCCACGGGATTTCGACCTCATCGTCGGCGTGCCCCGCAGCGGCATGTTTCCGGCCAATCTGCTGGCGCTCTATCTGAACCTGCCGGTCACGGACATAGATTCTTTCCACAACGGGCATATCTATCAGACCGGAGAACGGGGGAAAACTTTCAACATGAACAATATACATAATGTATTGGTTGTGGATGATAGCATAGCCACGGGAAAAGCCATGAAGAAATGCCGTGAACTTCTGAAGGACATAGAACATTTATACAACATCCAATATTGCGTCATTTATGTAGTCCCGCTACACTCCCATTCCGTAGACTACTTTTTCGAAATAGTCGATTATCCCCGTTTCTTCCAATGGAACATAATGAACCACTCCATCCTGCAAAAAACGTGTATGGACATTGACGGCGTGCTTTGTGTAGACCCTACCCCGGAAGAGAATGACGACGGCGGGAAATACCGTCATTTCCTGCTGAACACTCCCCCGCTATTCATTCCCAAAGTCACCATTGGCACGCTGGTCACTTCACGCTTGGAGAAATACCGCCCGGAGACGGAAGCCTGGCTCCAAAAGAACCACGTAAAATACAACAAGCTCGTCATGCTGAACCTGCCGGACATGGCTGCCCGCCAACGGGCGAATTGCCACGCCTCATTCAAGGCCAAGGAGTACGGCTCATCCACCGACTACATGCTGTTTGTAGAAAGTTCCATGCCGCAGGCCGTGGAAATCAACCGCCTGACCAAGAAACCGGTACTCTGTACAGAAACTTTCCAGATGATTTATGAATCCAAATCGCTGTTCTACAACCTGAAGTCGGGAGAAACATTCCCGTGGCTGCGGCGTTTCCTGATAAGGGTACGCAACAAGCTGAGAGCGTCATTTCTTGCCAAGAAATAGTATCCGCAGTATCCTGGAACAGCCAAGCAGCTTGTCCACCAGCACCGGTCCGATAGCTGCAATAAAAGTTGCAGACAGCAATATGGGGACAACCGCATCAATCCCCATCATTTTCAGTATAATCCGCCCGCCGGAAGTACCGAAACCATGAAAAAGATAAATACTGTACGCATAACTGCCTGACAGCCGGACGACTGTAGAGCGACACAGCAAAACGACAGGATGCCACACCGACAAAGAAATAGGGCAATTGCCCCAAAGCGCCCTTGAAACTGAACAGGTCGGGAACCTCATGCAGAATCCATACATCATTTATAAAGCTTTCTTCCGGACGAAATTTCCAAAACCGGAAGATGCGGAGAAAGGCTTCAACGCATAAGCCCAGCCGGCAATAGCCGTAAACAGCGGCATCTGAATATAATCTATCCACACATAAAGATAGCGCAACGGATGTGGAAAATCAATCTTCATGCCCCCACCGGGGCCGGAACCGATGACATGTCCCACCACTACCAATAGAATAGCGATGCCACGCAAAGTTTCAACAGATAAGTTTTTTTCCACATTTGCCATATTGCAAATATACGGAATTTATCTGTAACCGGTCTCACTATTTCCTTCTTTATTCCTGCATTGACGCACTTTTAAAATTGTAAAAATACATCTCCTTCCGGGTAAAATCCGTATCTTTGCCATGTTTTTCTTAAAAACGTACAATGAGTAAAAAAAGTAACCCTGACCCTCTATAGCGAGGGTCAAAACGCAGTAAGCATCGAAAAGAATACTGCACACAGTAGAAATCCATTATTGGATCAGTTGGAAATCATTGCAGAGGCAATTGGCGGCTTGCTGGAAGGGAAATCGTCTTTCTCCCAAAGCGAACTGCGCAGTCTGGCCCACATACGGCAGATGACACGTATGCACAAAACAAAGTCCGGAGAGTAATAGCTACTGTGAATCAAATGTTTACGAATGCAACAAGTAGAAGGCCGCCTAAAGAGAGGGCTCCACCGGCTACTTTCTGTAAAAAAAATCACATATTTCACCATTGTATGCTTCAGTTCCTCAGACGAAGGCCAGAACACCCATACAATAGCTTCTGGACACGCCAAAACATACATTAAGCCTACAAAAGTCCATTTGCAGGCTTATCCTATTATCCCTACCTTTGCATCACCAAACATAGAGAAAAATACTACGGAAAACGCCGTCGCCACAACAAGCAGCCCCGCTTTACGCACTACTTTTTCCCTCTAAAAAAATATATATGAAAAAGAATTTTTATTTCCAACACTCCTTAATGTCAATGTTCGACCCCAGAATGAAACACTTGGTAGACAACGAAGGACTCAGAGGACTGGGTGCCTACTGGATTATCATCGAAAAACTGTCAATCTTGCCAGAACCGCGCGCGCAACTGGATTATCTCCGTGCCTACTGCGACAGCAAGAAAATTACCTTATGCTATCTTAAGAAAATCATCCTGGAATACGACCTTTTTGAACTGGACGAAGACGGATACTTTATGCCCAAAGAGTTGAATCCCCTACACAAAAAAAGCGAAAAAACAGAAAAAACTACTCAAGAAAAGCCGGATTCCAAAGCAAAAAATGACGAAAAACAGCAAAAAGTATCGAGGAATAAAAGCAAAAAACAGTCTGATTTGTCAAGCAATACACTAAACAACAAGCATTTAGCTAGAAACGCCACAAATACTAATAAAAAGACTATAGATATTAATAAAACAACAACAGCAACAACAGAAGAAAAAGAAGCTGCTGCTGCCGATGCACTTTCATCACCCCAAACAACACCCGCTCCCATCGAACCCTGGCATACGCTGATAGACAAACTCACCGAAGAAAGTGCCTGGCTGGACGTGGCCTGCATGCACAGCGGCTATGGCAGCTTGCTAAAGACGCACATCAAAGAGGCTGTGGAGGTATTCAGGCAGCACGTCATACTGCACGACAACGGCAATGTGCTGCTGAACATGAAAGACACCCGACAATATTTCGTCAACTTTGTAAGGGCCGGCCAGCGCACCTCGCAGGAACTGCATATGCTGTTGCAGGGCCTCGAAAAGCAGCAGTCTGCCGCCGCACCGCCCAACCCCTACCGCTACGAGCAGCTGGTGAACGGACGGCGCACCTACCTGGGCTGCCCCATCCCCGACGGAGCACCGCCCCGACCGGACAATACTGCCTTCTGGAACGAAACGACCCGTTCGTGGACTTCGCAAACCCCGCCGCCGTCATCGAAAAAGCCGAAACAGAAACCCGGCTGAAACGCCACACTCCGGCATCCGGAATGCCACACGTCAGCGTTCCGAATGCCACATGTCAACGTTCCGAATGCCACACCTCAGCACGTCCCAAGTGTGGCATTTACCCTCGTGAAGTGTGGCATTCCAACCCGCTAAGTGTGGCATTTCAGCCCCTCAGGCTGCCTTGAAACTAAAATCTGCGTCTAAAAAATTATCAGAAAACTACTAAAGCAAACCTATATGAGAAATTTCCATCAACACGGTATCGACACCCGTGGCCGCATCAGCGGCAAAATCAAGACCATCTGCCCGCAATGCAACGACACCCGCGGACACAAAGGCAACAAGTCACTCTCCGTAGACCTGGACAAAGGCTTGTGCTACTGCCACCACTGCGGCTACAAGCTCTACGTGCCCGACGACACCGAAGAACGCCTCAAGCAGCAACGCCGCGACATGCACCGGAAGCCCTCCGCACCGCCCCAGCACTTCCGCCGTCCCACCTTCGATCCTGCCCGGATGCAACTCTCCGAGAACCTGGAACGCTACTGGACCACCGTCCGCTGCCTGCCGCAGGAGCTGCTGCGCACCCTGCGCATCACCGAAGAGACGGTGCGCCTCCCGGAGAGCAGCCAGGAGGAGAATTGCATCTGCTTCAACTACTTCGAGAACGGGACGCTCGTCAACACCAAGTACCGCAGCGCCCTGAAACACTTCATGATGGTGAAGGGGGCCGAGCTCATCCCCTACAACGTGGACAGCATCCTGGGCACCCCGGAGTGCATCATCACCGAAGGCGAGTTCGACGCGGCAGCCGTCATCGCCGCCGGACGCAAGGACGTCGTCTCCGTGCCCGCCGGCGCCCAGAGCAACCTCACGTGGCTGGACCGCTTCGTGGAGTCGCACTTCGAAGACAAGCAGGCCATCTACATCGCCGTAGACGAGGACCCGGCAGGGCAGTCGCTCCGGCAGGAACTCACGCGCCGCCTCGGAGTGGAACGCTGCCGCATCGTGCACTTCGGCGAGGGCTGCAAGGATGCCAACGAGCATCTGGTGAAATACGGCGCCGAAAGCCTCCGCATCTGCATCGAGCAAGCCGAAGAAGTGCCCCTGGAAGGCATCTTCACCGCCGAAGACTGCCGCGACGACCTGCGCTCCCTCTACGAGAACGGCCTGCAGCGGGGTGCCGACACCGGCTGGGACAACTTCGACGAACACTGCACCTTCGAGCCCCGCCGCCTGCTGGTGATGACCGGACGCCCCGGCGACGGCAAGTCCGAATTCACCGACGAGCTGGTGCTGCGCCTCTGCCTGCGCCACGAGTGGAAAATCGCCTTCTTCAGCCCCGAAAACATGCCCATCGCCTACCATCTGCACAAGCTGGCGGAGAAGCTGACCGGCCACCGCTTCACCCCCGGACCGGGCATAACGGAAGCCGTCTACGGGCAGGCAGTGGGCTGGCTGGACCGCAACGTGTCGCACATCCTGCCCGACGACGGGAGCTACGGCATCGACCACATCCTGGAGAAAGCCCGCCAGGTGGTGCGCCGCAAAGGGGTGCGCATCCTCGTCATCGACCCCATGAACCGCCTGGAACAACGTCTGGAACCGGGGCAGACGGAAATGGACTACATCACCGACACGCTGAACAAGCTGGGACGCTTCGCCACCCGCAACCAGTGCCTCGTCATCCTCGTGGCCCACCCCCGCAAGGTGAACCGCAACGAAAAGGACGGCACCCGGCGCCGTGTCGAGATGAACGACATCAACGGCTCCGCCAACTTCGCCAACATGTCCGACTTCTGCCTCGTGGTAGACCGCAACGACACGAAGCAGATAGCCACCATCTACATCGAGAAGGTCCGTTTCAAACACTTGGGCAGTGCCCACACCGAAGCCAAGTTCGTCTACAACCACCTGAACGGACGCTACTGGCCCTGCGAGGAAGACGTCATCCACACCCCCCAAGGAGAGCAACTGGGACCGGTGAACACGCAGTTCGACAATGAGAATTGGTTGAAAAATAATGAAGAACAAGGCAGGTTATTCGAGTAAAAATCCGTATCTTTACAAGACGGAAAGAAGAGAATAGGTGCAAGCATGTGCAAACTGTGCAATCACGTGTTATCCCTATTAAAGAAAACATACAACCTGAACTTTAAAGAATATGATGAAACAGAATGATTCCTTTGCAGAGCCACGCTTCCCCGTCCGCAGTTACGGGAAAGGCGAACTGGCCATGTACTACCTTCCGGGCATTGCCCAGCAGACTGCCGTCAACCGGCTGAACGAATGGATACGCACCGCCCCCGGGCTGGAACAACGCCTGCTTGCCACGGGCATGAACCCTTATTGCCGACGGTACACGCCCGCACAAGTGCAGCTTATGATTAATGTCTTCGGGGAGCCTTCTTAGAAGGTTCCCCCCTTTTCACATAAATCCTCACCCCCACTCTGTCTATATGCTCACGCAATGCCTCGTTTTCAAGATTGGCATATACCACCACATCTACAAAATAGGGTAACAGTGACTCGTCAAAAGCCATAATCAATTGCGCCAAGGCATCTTTCTCTACGGGGCCTTTCACTGCTATATCAATATCAGACCCTTTTTTATAATTGCCTTTGGCACGCGACCCGAAAAGTACGGCTTCACGCACTTCATCAAAACGAGCTAAAACAGCACATACACACTTGCCGTTCTTCTCACTCAAACCATATTTTTCCCATTGCACTTCACTCATCCCGCCTGGCTGTAAAAGTTTGGTAAAAATTCTGAAGTATGAAGAAGTAACGCTCAAAAATATCCTTCAGCACACGGGTTATCACTGCATCGTCATAGATATGAGTAGTCAGATTGCGGTCGGCCAAAGCCTGCAGCCAATCCTCGGCATTCGTAATGTAGCCGCTTTGAAAGCCCTGCCGAATGGTTTCGCGAGGAGAGCGCAACAGAAAGCCCTCCAGCTCCAGATAGTCTTTCAAGGTTTTCCACGCCAGCTCAAACGTATACTCATACGTCTGCACAAGTCCCGACTGCAACAAATCATCATCTGGCGTGGCCTTCACCACCTCAATGGCACGCACCAATCGCTTGAAAGCCTTCTCATAATTCTGAAAACGCTGCTTCCAGCGTATATCCTGATTACTGTTTTCCAACATATTCCATGTCTTTTTATTCAGTTTACGCACATCTATGCGAATACAAATATACCTCCTATTTGTCACAAATCCAAAACAAAAGAAACAATAACCTCCCTTATCCTCCTCCTATCTCCCCTAACCTCCCTTCCTCCCTGCCCCATGTACTATCTTTGTATCAACGAAACGGAGCAGAGGCCATCGCCGCGGAGACACCTCCTTTCCCCTTTCGGAATGAAACATTAACCATTAAACATTAACCATCATGCCAACAGCATTAGTAGTGCGCACACAGCGCCACAAGAAAATCGGGGACAGCAGCTCCCCCATGGTCCACACCCTGAAACGCAAGCCCCAAGATGCCAAAATCTTCGACCTTGCCCGCATCGCGCAAGACATTGAAGCACTGGGTGCCATGTCGTCCGAAGACGTGGAGCACGTAGGCAAAGCCATCGTACGACAGATGCGCCAGACGCTGACGGACGGCAACAGTGTTCGTCTGGACGGCTTCGGCATCTTCCACACCACCTTTAAATGCCGTGCCACCGAACTGGCCAAAGACTGCACCGTGAAAAACATCGAGCGCGTCAACATCCGCTTCAAGGTAGCCAACACCCTGCGGCTGGTGAACGACAGCAACGCCACCACCAAAGGCGGAGCAAACAACCTCATCTTTGAGCTTGTAACTGCCGACAAGGATAGCACCGGCGGAGGTTCCGGCGGCAATAATCCCGATGGTGGAGGTTCCGACGGAGACCAGGGGGAAAATCCGCTGGGATAAAAAAATAGAGGTTAGGGATTAGGGATGTGCTTGTGTTCATTAATCACTAATCCTTAATCACTAATCCTTAATCCCTAACCCTTAACCCCTAATCCCTAATCCCTTAAACATTAAACATCATGAGTACAAAATCATCAGCCTGGGACAAGATTCTGAAAGTAATCATTGCTGTAGCTTCGGCGCTTTTGGGTGCATTCAGCGCACACGCCATGAACAGCGGTAGTCCCTTTTAGCAAACAGCCCCCAAAGGCAAACAGTAGAGAAATATGAGAAAAATTGATTTGATTGTGATACATTGCAGCGCCACGTGCGAAGACCGTCCCTTTACCGGGCAAGCTCTGGAAGCCGCGCACCGCCGACGTGGATTTGATGGCACGGGCTATCATTTCTACATCCGCCGTGACGGACAAATCCTGACTACCCGCCCGGTCGAGAGGGCCGGCGCCCACGCCCGCGGCTACAATGCCCACTCTATCGGAATCGCCTACGAAGGCGGATTGGACCACTATGGGAATCCCAAAGACACACGCACGGAATGGCAACGCCACTCGCTCCGCGTACTGGTCCGCGCTTTGCTGATGGACTATCCGGAAGCAAAAGTGGCGGGACATCGCGACCTCAGCCCCGACCTGAACAACAACGGAGAGGTGGAACCGATGGAATGGACGAAACAATGCCCGTGTTTTGAGGTGAAAAAAGAGAAGTGGTAACCAAGAAAAGAGAGGTGACAAAGCATGACAAAAGCTTTGCCACCTCTCAAGAGCTGCAAAATGAATATCGCAACACACTCAAAGCCTTCTACTCCGTAATGAAAACGCAGGACCGGTATATCCGTTTCGGCTTCCTGACGGGGGTGACGAAATTCGGAAAGGTCAGTGTGTTCAGCGACCTGAACAACCTGATAGACCTCTCCATGGACCGACAGTTCCAGACGCTCTGCGGAATGACCGACAAGGAGATACACACCTATTTTGAAGAACCGCTGCACCAGATAGCCGAAAACTACGGTATCACCTACGATGAAGTCTGCCTGCGACTGAAAGAACGGTACGACGGCTACCGCTTCCGCCAGAACGGAACCAATCTGTATAACCCCTTCAGCCTGCTGAATACCTTCCGTTCCCTGGAGTTCGGCAGCTACTGGTTCGAGACCGGCACCCCCACCTACCTTGTGAAGTTACTGAAAGACAACAACTTCTATCTGCCCGACCTGACGAGTGAAGGAGTGACTGCAGAGACACTGACAGACGTGGAGTCGTTCAAGGATAATCCCATTGCCGTGATTTACCAAAGTGGCTACCTCACGATAAAGGAATATGACGAAGAATTCAACATCTATCGGCTGGGATTCCCCAACAAGGAAGTGGCTGAAGGATTCATCAAATACCTGGTTCCCTACTACATGCCGATAAAGGACAGTGAATCTGTCTATTAATAAATGAACAACAATGCCACTTGCTAAAAATGAAGCCAGCGCTTCACCTTATCCTTCAGATTTATATTGACCATGAAGCCAACCAACCACTTTTTAGCGGCCATAGGCATCATATAGAACAGAAGAAAAGGAAGCAGCTTCATCAAATTTTTATCCAAATGCCAATGTGACGGATAAGAAAAATGGCGGGATAAAAGATTTTCCAGATATTGCCGCTTCTTCTCCGGCAAAATACATGTAGAAGCATATACCCGGTTGGCATGATAAAGGCTCATTTTCATGATGTCCAACATCAGTCCGTTATAGAAAGACTCGCCGGTCAAAGAGTGTATATACCCGGACTTCAACATCTGCGTACCAATATATTGTTCTGTCAAAAACTCTGAATACCCTTGCAGCTCTTTCACACTGGTGACCGATTGAGGATTATAAGTAAAGAACAGTGTACAATCCGGCAACAAGCGGCAAGAACGAGCCCGCAATATCACTTGATACGTAAACCAGGGGTCATCAATCAGGTAATGAGGAATACAACGAACCTCGTTCTTGCGCAGAAAATCCGTCCGATAAAGCTTGTTCCAAGTAGCTACAAAGATATTCTGCCCCCGTCCGTAACGATATTTAGCCACCGCATAATCTCCATCAGTAATTAGAGTATCCTCGTACTGGCATCCACCAGGATACACTTTTCCTTCCAAATCACGCCGGACGAAGGATGCTGCCACAAAATCCACCGGATGTTCCTGCATCTTATTGTATAGTAATTCAATGCACTCCGGTATAAGCACATCGTCGCAATCCATCGTAAACAGATATTCCCCCGTCGCCTTCTCGACAATGGTATTGCGTGCCGCCCCCGTACCCTGATTGACCACTTGGTCGATAATACGGACAGCACTTCCACGTGGATGTTCCCCGACTACCCTGCGAACGATATCCATACTATCCCCTTTATCATCGACAAAAATAAATTCAATGTTCGGATACGTTTGGTTAAGGGCGGACAATAATGTACGCTCTATAAGATTGGCAGCATTATAAATAGGTATACCTAATGTAATTTTATCCATACAAAATATCTGTTTTTCTGCAATAATAAAAGATAACTCCAATTTAATTACCAGAACCGGCTTATAGTTCTCAGTCCTTAAAAAAATAAGAAAAATATTTCTTAAACAATAAACCTATACCCAATGACAAAGGGAATAAAATTAGTAAATTAATCAATCCTCCCCACAACTCGTTTTCATTGCCCAAAGTATAGTAAGTGATTATTAAAGGAATGTGAGTACACATTATCAATAATGAATTCCGACCTAAATATGCTAACCAGTACAAGCATCTATAGTTTGCACATAAATTGGATATATATATCACTATTAACGAGCCACATAAAGCTGGTATAAAAAATAAAATATAGGTATGATTTATCAATGACAGATTTATATCTGTCTTTATATTCAAGACAACGCCAAGAATATATCCTGACATAATTACAATCAGAAAAATGAAATTTCCAGAAAGGTATTCACTACATCTACAACAACGGATCCAATACCCTATCTGATAAAAAACATAACATAAAAGAGCTTGTGAGACTCCTCCATGAATCCGTATCCCATTTATAGACAAATAGTAGCCCAACAATGTGACAAACAAAACAATCAAAATTTTCACAAACCTCTGTGCTATAAACTTCTCTACAAAATATGCCAATAAAGAAACTTCAAATAAAGATAATAAAAACCATAATGGAGCATTAGGAGCCATCAAATGCCCATGCAAAGAATGAACATAATCCATAGGATTATAATATCCACTCCTGATAGCACCGTAAATAAAAGATGCAGTATAAAACACAAAAAAAGGTCCTATGAGAAAACGTATTTTCTGTAAACAGAAACTCTTCACATTTCTCTTTGTGGATAAAAAAGAACCTGACAACAAAAAAAACAAAGGCATATGAAAAAGAAATATTTCATCATGGACAGGGCAAGACTTCAGATGTCCCCAAACAACTAAAACAATACCAATTCCTCGTGCAATATCACAACCTTTATCACGGTATATTGGCTCTGGGTACCTATATAACAAAGTATTCATCTTTTTATCCATCGTTTCATTGTACGTAAAAAACGTTGCGCATCCAGTATCAATAGAGGGGAAAGCGAAGCCAGACATAAGACGGCATAATCAATGGACAACCGGAAAGGCAACCGCTTCAACACCGACCTTAGAGCCAACCTCTCCCGGCAAACGAACTCGCTTTTCTCTTTTCTATTACCGCAAGCAGTATCCAGCCAAATGTGTACCCGCCGTATATCGTGTACACAAACCCTCATCCAGAAATCAGGGGCTGGATGTTCTTTCATATAGTCACTGTGATTTTCGAGCCCTTCTAATAAAGACTCTATAATTCTTTTCTGATTATCAACATGATGAGACACCGACTGACTGCGCATCCGATAATAATAAGCATCGACCGGAAGTGAACAGACAGCATTGGCATGATAAAAACAAAGAGGATTCAGCACACAATCCTCTGCCTTATTCCCTGGAATATAACGCAAACGGTGTCTTGTCAGCAGGTCACGGAGTATCAAACGATTGGTCAGTACCGGATTGTAATAGAAATCCTGATAGAGTTCTATCCCTGTCTTTATCGGTGATTCGGGTACATCAAATCCGACAAAACGCCTGCATTTGCCGTCTTCAAAAGCTACATTATTGAATATCAGCATGTCCAAATGGCCTTCACAGGTCTTCTCATAAAGACGGGACAACAAGCCGGGAGCTATGAAATCATCGCTATCGACAAACCAGATGTACTTGCCCACAGCTTTTTCAATCGCTTCATTACGCGCCTTGGCAGCTCCAGAATTCGGATGAGTAAAAACACGTATACCAGGGTGTCGAGCCTCATAATCCCGGGCTATCCGCAAGCTGTTGTCTGTAGAGCCATCATCATAAAGTATTATTTCATACTGCTCTGACGGAAAATCCTGATTCAACAAACTGTCTATACACTCAGACAGATAGTCTTCCACGTTGTACATCGGAACAATAAAACTCAGCCATTTCCCCATAAAATCATTATTTGTTTGAATTTACCTACAAAAATACACAAATAAAAAGACTATACTCTTTTTTTGTGTATTTTTGCTGGTGATAACAAAACAAACTTATGCCTCAGGAATCACGGTTGAAAAAATCATTGCTCAATGCCAGGGTCAATCTCATTTTCTATTTCTTAAGTCTGGCTTTATCCTTCTTTTCCAGAAAAATCTTTCTGGATGCATTAGGGGCCGATTTTATGGGACTGGTAGGTACACTGAACAATCTCCTAGGTTTTCTGAATCTTGCAGAATTAGGTATCAGTACGGCAATAGGCTACGTACTGTACAAACCTCTTTTTGAACGTGATGAGAAGAAAATCAATGAAATAATTTCAGTCTTCGGGTTTATTTATCGCCGCATAGGTTTCGTCATTCTAAGTGCAGGGTGTGTACTCGCCTGCTTCCTGCCTCTTATTTTCCCAAATAATGTCTTTAATCTGGGCGTCATCTATTTTGCTTTTTTTTCCTATCTCACCACATCACTGATTGGCTACTTTGCCAACTACAAGCAAACCCTCTTAGGGGCAGACCAGAAGAACTACGTAGTGACAGCCTACTTTCAAAGTGCCGTCCTGATAAAGGCCCTCCTGCAAATGGGGCTGGTATATTACACGGGAAATTATTATTTATGGATAAGCCTGGAATTATTGCTGGGGATTACATACTCCATTATTCTCAATTGGAAAGTAAACCAAGTGTATCCGTGGCTGAAGAGTGAAGTGAAACAAGGAAAACTGCTTTTCAAGAAATATCCGGAAGTGATACGATACACCAAGCAGTTGTTTGTCCATAAGCTTGGCGGTTTTGTACAGTTTCAGACTACCCCTTTCTTAGTATATGCTTTCGTCTCGCTCAAGACTGTGGCCTATTACGGGAACTATACGCTTATCATAGATAAAATAAGCATCTTCATCAGCAATCTGTTGGGAAGTACTAATGCCGGTGTAGGCAACCTTATCGCCGAAGGTGACTCTAAACGTATCCAACAAGTCTTTTGGGAGTTGATGGGCATACGCTTTCTGATAGCCGGGACAATCTCATTCGCCCTGCTGCAACTAACCAGTGCCTTCATCTCGTTATGGTTGGGCAACGAATACGTGATGCCCCAGCACATCTTATACCTGATAATCATAAATTCCTTCATCAGTTATACACGTGGCGCAACCGACCAGTTTATCTATGGATATGGTTTGTTTCAAGACACATGGGCGCCTATTACAGAGGTGATTATCAATTTGATAGTGGCTATTATAGGAGGGTATTTCTGGGGACTACCCGGAATATTAATGGGGAATATAACCAGTCTTTTTGCCATAGTCGTTATCTGGAAACCCTACTTCCTCTATTCACAAGGTTTCAAGCTGTCGGTTCTTCACTATTGGAGGGGTTATATAAAGCATTTAGTCATTATATTGCTTCCGGCAATCGCATGCTACTATCTATTGCCGGGCAGCGACTTTACGCCGAAAGCATCTTTTGTACATTGGATTGTTTATGGAGCAATCATAACTTCCGTTTATGGAGTAACCGCCTATTTGCTGCTCTATCTTTTAACTCCGGGCATACTCGCGTTTACGCATAGGATACTAAAAAGAAAGCGCTAATTCTCTTTGGCTTTCAGTCTGGCAAAAACGTCTTCCCATTGTTCTGCAATATTTTGTATATCAAAACGTTGCACAAACTTCCTACAAGTTTTGGACATTTCCGCACGTAGTTCTTCATCCCTCATCAGCACAGCCAGTTTCCGGGCAAAACGTTTGCATGAGAAAGGAGGAACCAACATGCCGGTCCGGCCGTCCTCTATTATATCGGTTACGGCTGCAAACGAATTGAATACGACAGGAATTGCCCCAAAGGTCATAGCTTCGGTCAAAACCATTCCCCAACCTTCAAAATCACTGGTCAGGCACAATATACTCGCATCCCTGTAAAAAGGCTCCGGCTCTTGGTATCCTGCAAAAATAATCCGTTCCATTTTCTGGGATTTTTGCTCAAGCTCCTGCCTTATGGGACCGTCGCCTACAATAACCAATTCCCAGTCCGGAAAATCCTTGTATAAGTATTTCCAAACATCAACCAACCGCTCTACACGCTTCTGATACCACTCTACCCGGCCCACATAAAGTATCTGCTTTTTCTTCGGACGGCCCGTCTCTTCCTGAACCGGATAGACATTCGGATTACCAATCGCAATGACCCGATCCAGACTTTTTGAATATATCCGCTTCAAATCCGGAATAAATTTAGAAGAAAGCAGGCATAACAAGTCTGTATTGGCCAGAATATCCCCATAACTGTTTTTCAGTGTTTGCCTGAACTGGTATTTTATCATGGGAACTTTTACAACACGGGCTATTCTACGTGCCTTCCCCATGAACGTTTTTTCGCCTTTTGACCACATGATGAGTTCAAACAAATGGTCGTATATGCCAAGGGGATAATTGTGTATCACGGAGATGGTATGCACCCCCTGCAAATCTTTCGAGAAAGCATACAACTTGTGATAGGCTAAAGGGTCCTGATTTATGACAATATCTATCCGGTGCTCCTCCAAGAAGGAGCGATAGAATGCTCCATTCTGCTCTATTTCATCAATGGGACAAGGGAAATAATAAATCGGCGCAGGAAAAGAATCATCCCAATGTCCTTCATCCCGAACATGCAAGCAGAAAACAGGATGCCCCCGCCTTAAAAACTCCCGGCACAAAAGTTCACTCACTCTTTCAATCCCTCCAGGATATGGATGGAACATCTTAGGATATATAAATAGTATATTCATCACGACATTATTTCAGGTATGCGTAACTATACAAAGATAATTGAATATTTGATTAATCCAAAACTCAGGCTACACATTTCTTGTGCCAAACATATATTGAAAATTTATTGTCAACAAGCATCTCATCCATAAATCAAAACACAAATAGAAACGATGTGACAATAAGAACCTGGCTATTCGGTCTGCAAGATAATCCGGCGCGAATTCCTTTTGTATCCAGTCCGGATAAATGGTCACCAATTCCTTTAAAAACAGCTTCCTCTCTTTATAGGACTTTTTTTGAAAATGGCCGCAAGTATACAACGACAGTAAAATACGATGGAAAAAAATCTTCAATTCTCCAAAAGTACGCTTAAATTCTGTCGACGGCAAACCATACTCCTGCTGATAATGAAGAATACGATGATAGTAATTCTGAAAGACCCGATATTCTTCGGCCAACGGCTTGTCGGACATTGAAAGCGCGGTGGTCAAATGTCCCACTCTATATACATAATTCGCAACATTACGTACTAAAACAAAATCGGCCTGAAGAATATAATCCAATAAAAAGAAGAGGTCTTCTAACAGTGAGACTGTAGGTAGAAACGTAATTTGATACCTCCTTATTATATCCATACAGTATAGTTTGCTATGAGGGTATCCAATATTTTTATCTGCCAATTCTGTCAATATACGGTATTTGTCCTTTGACGAAAGATTCAAGTGGGGAAGGCTGCATGGTTTCATCAATTCACCAGGATACAGCTTGACTACGGTTTCTATAACAACTCCCGACTTCTCGCCATCAGGAAACTCACCGTACAAATCTTGAATATATTCGGGCAAAACGTAGTCATCCGAATCTACAAATACAACATATTCTCCCCTTGCCTCAGCCAGCCCCTTGTTGCGCGCAACGCTCACTCCCGCATTTTTCTGATGAAACACCCGCACCCGTTCATCTTTCCGGGCATATTCATCACATATCTCCCCACAACGGTCAGGACTCCCATCATCTATCAGCAACAATTCAAAATCAGCAAAGGTCTGCACAAGAATACTGTCTATACACTGTGGCAGATAAGGCTCTACCTTATAGACCGGCACGATAACAGATATTTTTGGAGAAGCATTCATTTTCTTACCGTTTTAGATGTAACATCGCTTTTACTTTTATGGGCAGTACCAATAAATAATAGGATAATCTTACGAAGGCCTTAAAATATAAATATCCACAATAAACCGGAAGTCCATAATGCAAATTCCGAAGAACCAACTTTATACCCGGACGGAAGCAAAACAGTGCCTTTATCGATGAGTAATATTTTTTTTTACGAAAGACCAAATAACTCTGGTAATGAAAAGATTTGTCTGTTGTGAAATACAAAATGCGATCCATATATTTAGCCTTTGCTCTCTCGAAGATTATATAAACATGGCGGTTTTCCTTCAAAATATCTGATGCCTGAATAAAATTGAACATCAGTTCTATGATATGCACACGGCACTCAAGATTCCACATCGAAGGGTTACCGGTAGTAGAGTGAAAATGAGTGTAATAATAATAGGTGACTCGATTCACGAAATAAGCTGAAGCCGCCTTACATGCCAATAAAAATGTCCACAAATCATCTTCGTGAATAATGCCTTCTTTAAAAAATAAATGTTCGGCCAACAAGAAATCTCTCCGTATCAACATGTTCCACACAGTCCTCGGCCATAAGTCATTTGCATAGCTCGATAAAATCTCTTCTTTGCAGAATATAGCACCTTCTTTCATTTTCATGAACGGTATCGAACGTGAGCTGCCAGTTATTTCGTAATTGCCAAGAACAAAATCGTATTTTTTTGTCTTCGCAAACTCCCAAAGGGTAGCAATACTTTCTAACGGCAGGTAATCATCACTATCGAGAAAATAGAGATAATCACCGGTAGCAACTCTTATACCGGTGTTACGCGCAGCCGATTGTCCTCTGTTCTTTTCATGCTCCAGACATTTCACCATCGCTCCACGCGGATGTAAAGCAATTACTTTCCCTGCTATCTCCATGGAATTATCAGGAGTGCAGTCATTCACCAGAATTACCTCCAAATCTTGCCAAGTCTGGTTCAACACGGACAACAAACACCGTTCTATGTACTTGGCAACATTATAAACCGGAACAATAATGGAAACTTTCATGCTTTCAATCATATTTTCAGAATTTCACCTCATGGCCTTCCATAAACTCTTCCCACCACACAACAAGCGTCAACAGATTGAAATATTGCAAAGCCTTGTTCTGCCTATGCCAGAACCAACCGCCCTCCTTCTCTGCAACTTGTTCATAATCTGTAAGAAACTTCTCCACTGCATCACGACGCAGATAGTTGTCCATAATGCCGGAAGCAAGAATAAATTCCTTAAAGAAAGCACGTCGGGCCCTATCACGGAAGAACAGTGGCATAGGTGCAAAACCGCCCTGCTTCTTCTTCAAGGTAATGGCCTCGGGAAGTAAAGGTTTATAATGGTGCTTTAACAGATATTTAGAAACGGAACGACCCCGCGCAATGTCCAGTACACTGTTGCCCCTGCACTTCAACCCTACCGGCAGCTCCTGCAGGAAATGGAAAAGCTCCAGGTCCATAAAAGGATACGTCAGATTGTTACCGAACATGCGTGCCATGCTGGAAGCCTTGAAAAGAATGATACGGTTGATTACAGTCTCCAAATCGGAAAGAATGGCATGCTGCGCATAAAGATGCTCGAAACTGTGGATATCGGGCCGTAGTGATTTTACCGGCTCAAAATCTTCTTTCGGATTTTGCAGAAGGGCACACAAGGCAGAATCGGAGAAGCCGAAACGCTCCCCTTCCAGAATATGAAGTATCTTATCCAAATGGAAATTGATGCGGGAAAGCTTTCCACCGGTATCAAAGGTTTCATGCTCCAGCAGACGGCTGATGCCACGTAGCAAGGGACGCAATCCTATGCGGGCGGATAGATAATGCAACGCCACTTCGCGACCGGAAGTACCGAAATACTGGTCACTGCCGTCACCTCCCAGAATCACGTCGGGCTTGTCATCGCCTATCATGCGCATGGCACAATAGTTTACCATCAGCCCGCCTTCCATAAAAGGCTCACCCAGAAAACGGACAATGTCGGGCAAGGCACTGGTTTCCGTACCGTCAATCTCGTACTCGTGGTGGCGGGTACCAAAGGTTTCAGACATCAGACGGGCCATGGGCAGCTCCGTCCAGGCATCTCCTTTAAAGCCCACGGAATAGGAGTCAATCTGGCCGTCGTAAATGCTGCGCAGCGCAGCAAGGTTTGAACCGGAATCATAGCCGCCACTCAGCAGGATACCTACCCTGCGGCTATGGCCGATACGCCGGCGGATGGCTTGCGCATGCAATTCTCCATAACGGCGGGAATAGGCCTCGACATCCGGATTCCGTTCAGTAGCCACCTTGGGTTCATGCTCAAAAACGCTGTCGCGCTTCAGACAATAAATGTCATCTGCCACCTTTTCATATAAGCCGGGATTTCTTTCCTTCAGCGAATCAAACATGGAATGTACGTTCGCTTGTGTCTCTAACTTTACAGAAGCCCAAACCGGCATCAGATAACCAAGCTCTGTCAACATGTAGAACTTTTCGCCGGCACCTAAAGAATGAACATCGAATAGGGCGAAATTATTCTTCTTCAAAATGCCACGCTGAAGGAATGTACTCAATGAAACCAGATTAGGCTCGAAATTTTCTTCCAGTTGGTCCTCTAAAAATTGCCAGGAAGTGGCAAAATTACCATCAATGTGACAATAGACGGGATAATGCGTGCCATGATGGTCGCGCACCACTCCGCATTCATTTTCTGAATAATATACTATGGTGAACGAACCGTCCAGGCGTGAAAAGCCATATGCCGGATCGGATAGAAACGCATCAGCAGCAAGCTTGGCATTGGTATCATCCGGAGTTGCCTGCAAGGTGTCCCGATTATACAAAGTTCCGAAAAAGAAAAGTCTCAGATTATAACTTTCAAAAGAAGATTCCGGCTCTTCTCCCTCTACACAGACTGTACGCCAATCTTCTAAAGTGATTTTTCCGTATATCATTTGTTTGCTTATAGACTTGTTTATTGTGTATCCCTTTCTATTTTTCCACCACCCCATGCCTGGTATGTATAAAGGTCTTGTTTGCTCCCCTCAGCTTGAAGATGTTTCCTGCCATCAGCAGGAATGTATAGGGTATCTTTTGCAGGGCCATTGCCAGGCGGCTGGTGCAGAACCTTTTGGGAACGGCAACGAGCAGTGCGACAGCGAGCAACACCAAGAGCAGCCACCACTTCAGCCCCCATGTCCAGCGATAAACCGTAAACAACACGGAGAAGAGGAACGTGAAGCCCATCAACAGCAGGCGGGGAATGGAAAGCTGCTGGAAAAGCTTGTCGCAGAAGTCCCAGTTACGCGCAACAAGCGCCTTCCACAGAAACTTGGCGAAAGTCTGGCAGTAGTGCCATTGTGCCGACAGCCAGCGGCGGCGCTGACGGGAGAAATCACCGGTGTTCTGTATCTTCTCATCGAACACAAAGGTTTCGGGCAGATAATAAAAACGCTTGCCGCGATAGAGCAGGGTCAGCTCCAATTCACGGTCGAAACCGCCCACAGCCTTGATGTCAGCCATCGTATCACGAAACAAGTCATAACGGAACGCCATACCGGAACCGATAAGGGCAGCCGACAAGCCCAGCTTGGCATGCCCCAGACGGAAAATGGTATTGTTGATTTCCTCACTGATGGCATCGAGCAGGGCCATGTCATTGTTCAGGTTCTTGGCACTCCGGTGGGTCTGCACAATCTCGACTTCCGGATTGGCGAAGAAGTCGTTGACATCACTCAGATAATCGTAAGGGATGACATTGTCCGCATCGAGCACCAAAGCAATGTCATAGTCATTGCCGATGGCAGCCATGGCGGCATTCAGAGATTTGGACTTGGTGCTTTTCTCAAAATGCACTTCAACCAGGCGGATAGGAAGCGCTGCGAGGGAAGCGTTGGTTTCGGGCTGCATACGGTCCGAAATGACAACCGTATCAAAACAGTCGGCGGGATAATCCTGCTCCAGACATGAATGGACGCACTCGTGTATCACGGCGTCTTCGCGGTAGGCAGGAATCAGTATGGCAAAACGCTTGTGTTCCTTGGCTGGAGGGGGCAGAGGCAGGTCACGCCGGCGTGACGCCAGACTGTAAACCAATAGATACAGTATGTTTATTGCAAACCATATGTATAAAAGCCAATCGAATATATTCAATATATGTTCCAAATTCAGAGCTATTTAAGCTTTAGAGTTGCTGCTTGTTTTTAATGGGTATCCGACACAAAGATACAAAAAAGAAGTAGAGTCCGGACAAAATATACAAAAAATGCGAAGAATATAGGAATAAAAAAACGAGCAAGCTCTCACGAACCCCTCGCCCCTGTAAGAAAAGCCTTAAAGGCTTTTCTTTTAAACTGCGTCAATGTTACCTAAAAATCAATCTTTCTCTTTACCTGAAAAATAAAACTTCAATTACCTATTCTGAAAACTTCAAAATCCAATTTTTACCTTTACCTAATTTACCTATTTATTCAAAACATTTAGCTTATGAAAAAAATCTATTTTCAATCCTTTTACCTAACAACTAATATCCTTTATTGAAAACTGTTTTTATTATTTATCAAATCCAAATGCAGTTTCCCAACTGCACTGCAAAGGTAAGTGTTTTATCCGCACGCGCAAAACGCCGGCATATTTTTCGCGCGTTTTATAACATTGTTTTAGAGTTTAAGGGTACAGTTTACACTTATAAACATTTCATTGTTCATCGGGAGTATACTTTCCAGTAAAAAACAAGCCACCGAAGCGCCGAAACGCTTCGATGGCTGTCCCCTTTAAACACCTTTAAACAAAATGAATTTCTTATTTATTTTCTTGCTTCGGCAATATAACCTAACGCTTCTTTACATTTTTCCGTAACATAAGTCCAGTCTTCAGCAGCGACCTTATCCTTCGGGAAGAGTTTGGAACCCATACCTACGCAGAACACACCCGCCTTAATCCAGGAGGTCAGGTTTTCCTGAGTCGGCTCCACTCCACCGGTCACCATCAGCTTGGACCAGGGCATCGGAGCCAGCAAACCTTTCACGAGTTTGGCGCCAAGCACGTCGCCCGGAAATATCTTGCAGAGGTCGCAACCTGCTTCTTGCGCGAAACCTACCTCTGAAACGCTGCCGCACCCCGGAGTATAAGCTACCAGACGACGGTTACAAATCTTAGCAATCTCCGGGTTGAACAACGGGCCTACAACGAAACATGCACCCAACTGCAAATACAGCGCCGCAGTAGCAGGGTCAACGATAGAACCTACACCCATAGCCATCTCCGGGCACTCTTTGGCCGCAAACTTCACAACTTCCGCAAACACCTCGTGGGCAAAGTCCCCACGGTTCGTGAATTCGAACGCACGAACACCTCCATCGTAACAAGCCTTTACAACTTTCTTTGCAACTTCTGCATCCTTATGATAAAAGACAGGCACCATTCCGGTAGAACCAATCTTATTCAATACTGAGATTTTATCAAATTTACTCATCTTTTTATTTACGATTTGACGATTTACGATTTACGATTAATATTACTTTACTTTATATCTATTCTTTTTATTTACGATTTGACGATTCAAACTTCCTTTGCTAACCGATTTCTTGTAGTGACAATAGAACTCACTATTATTTTATACAATTCATGCGCCTCTTGTTGCAACCCAAGCAGTTTATTAGCAGAAATCATCTCACTTTCAGCAATAATTTCCAACCAGTGTATAGTTTCATCCAGTTCTTCCTCTACCATTTTCAGTTTATTCAGAAAATCCTTATCAGACTTTCCCAAACAAGCTGCCCTATAATTGGCAGCAGGTGAAGTCCCTGAACGTACTATTTGTTTAGCTATAGCCATTGACGAAATCCGATTAGGCATACAATCTACCATCTTGATTATTCTCAAAGAGAACACCTTCAATCGTATTTTCAATTCCTCCGAGTTCACTGTAGAAGTAATTTCAATCGTACATCGTAAATCGTCAAATCGTAAATGAGCTTAGCGTTGTACTCGTCCGCTTGCATCCCCTCCTGCCAGCGCTTCTACCTCTTCGGTAGAAACAAGGTTGAAGTCACCGTTGATAGTGTGCTTCAAGGCGGAAGCGGCTACTGCAAATTCGAGGGCGGCACCCTGGTTGGGTTTTGTCAGCAGGCCGTGGATGATACCACCTGAGAAAGAGTCGCCGCCACCTACGCGGTCGATGATAGGATTGATGTCGTAACGCTTTGACTCGTAGAATTCCTCGCCGTTGTAAATCATTGCCTTCCAGCCGTTGTGGGTAGCGGAGAAAGACTCGCGCAACGTAGAGATGACATATTTGAAGCCGAATTCCTTCGCCATCGCCTTGAAGATTCCCTTGTAGCCTTCAGCGTCCGTCTTGCCGCCTTCCACGTCTGCATCGGGCTTGAAGCCCAGACAGAGTTCAGCATCCTCTTCATTGCCGATGCAGACATCCACATACTGCATCAAAGGCTTCATGATGGACTGGGCTTTTTCTTTGGTCCAGAGTTTTTTACGGAAATTGAGGTCTACCGACACCGTAACGCCGTGACGTTTGGCAGCCTCGCAAGCCAGGCGGGTCAACTCGGCGGCCTTGTCGGAGATGGCGGGAGTGATACCTGACCAGTGGAACCAGTCTGCACCTTCCATGATGGCATCGAAATCAAAGTCCGCCGCATCTGCCTCGGCAATGGCGGAGTGTGCACGGTCATAGATTACCTTACTGGGACGCATGGAAGCACCGGTCTCAAGATAGTAGATACCTACACGGTCACCACCACGCGCAATGAAATCCGTCTTTACGCCATACTTGCGCAATGCGTTGACAGCCGACTGGCCTATTTCATGTTTCGGCAACTTGGTTACAAAATAAGCATCATGTCCGTAGTTGGCACAGCTGACAGCCACGTTGGCCTCGCCGCCGCCATATACCACATCAAAAGAGTCGGACTGCACAAAACGGGTGTTTCCCGGAGTAGACAGCCTCAGCATGATTTCACCTAATGTAACTACTTTCTTTCCCATAATCTTTCTATGTTTTATTTTAATATGAAATTAATTTGTTTCCTTTCAATTTATCATTTCGAGGTATAAACAGAACCTAAACACCTGAAACTATGGAGAGTAAATCAAAATAATATTCGTTCTTCACAGTCTTCGTGTACGGGCACAAAGATACAACAATTTTTGAAATACAAAAAATTATCATATATTTGTATCGAAAATATTAAGATTATAATTGTGTGCGAGCACAAGAAGATGTACGATGGGACGATTTACGATTAGACGATTGAGATTACATTGTAGAATCGTAGCCAAAGCAACATCAATCGTACATCGTAAATCGTTAAATCGTAAATATACAGATGGAAAGAGTCAGAATAAAGGATATCGCCAAGATGGCCGATGTATCCGTGGGAACCGTCGACCGTGTGATTCACGGGCGTAGCGGTGTGTCCGAGTCCAGCCGGAAGCGGGTGGAAGAAATCCTGAAACAACTGGATTACCAGCCCAATATGTATGCCAGCGCACTGGCTTCGAACAAGAAGTACGCATTTGCCTGCCTGCTGCCACTGCACGAGAAAGGCGAATACTGGACAGACGTGGAGACGGGCATACACAACGCCGTAGAGACTTACTCTGATTTCAACGTGGCCGTGCACCTCTCCTACTATGACCCGTATGACTATCATTCATTCGCGGAAGCCTCCGGACAGATTCTGGCACTGGAGCCGGACGGAGTGATGTTTGCCCCCACCGTTCCGCAATACACCAAGCCCTTCACGGATGAGCTGACGCAACATAATATACCTTATATATATATAGACTCCAACATAAAGGAAGAGCCCGCCCTCTCCTTCTACGGGCAGAACTCGCACCAGAGCGGATATTTTGCCGCCCGCATGCTGATGCTGCTTGCCGGAGAAGACGCGCAGGAAATCGTCATCTTCCGCAAGATAAATGAAGGCATCGTGGGGTCGAACCAGCAGGAACGCCGCGAAATAGGTTTCCGCGAATACATGCAGGAGCATCATCCCGCCTGCCGCATCTGGGAACTGGACCTGCATGCCAAGCGCAACAGCGAGGACACACTGATGCTGGACGAGTTCTTCCAAGAGCATCCTACCGTAAAGAACGGAATCACCTTCAACTCCAAAGCATACATCATCGGGGAATACCTGCTGAAGAAGCAGAAAAAAGACTTCAACCTGATGGGCTACGACCTGCTGCAACGCAACGTAGACTGCCTGAAGCAGGGAAGCATCTTCTTCCTCATAGCACAGCAGCCCACCCTGCAAGGATTCGACGGCATCAAGGCCTTGTGCGAATACCTGATTCTGAAGAAGGAAATCACAAGGGAGAACTTCATGCCGATTGACTTGCTGACGAAGGAGAATATAGAGTTTTATTACAACAAATAGTTGCATGTACAATGTACCATCTACAATGTACAATTCGGCCATGCGGAAGGGGACTAATACTAATGCAGCGCAGCCAAATTGTACATTGTAGATGGTAAATGGAAAATTTTAAAAGATGGAGGCAAAGTACCTGAAAATCAACCCTGCCGACAATGTTGCAGTGGCTATCACAGCACTCCCGGCCGGTGAAAAACTCACGGTGGACGGAAAGGAAATCACTCTGAACGAGGATGTTCCTGCCGGACACAAATTTGCACTGAAAGATTTTGCGGAAAGCGAAAACGTCATTAAATACGGATACCCCATCGGCCACGCCCGGAAAGCGCAGAAGCAGGGGGACTGGATGAATGAAAACAATATCAAGACCAACTTGTCCGGGTTGCTGGAATACACATACAACCCCGTCAACGTAGACCTCAATACTACAACTCTAAACCTCAATACCGGCGCGCCAAACCTGACCTTTAGAGGGTACAAACGTAAGAACGGCGACGTAGGTGTGCGCAACGAGATATGGATTATTCCGACAGTGGGTTGCGTGAACGGAATCATCAACCAGCTTGCCGAAGGCCTGCGCCGCGAAACGGGCGGAAAGGGCGTGGATGCCATCATGGCTTATCCCCATAACTACGGCTGCTCCCAGTTGGGCGGCGACCACGAGAATACAAAGAAAATCCTCCGCGACATGGTGCTGCATCCCAATGCGGGAGCCGTACTCGTGGTAGGCTTGGGGTGCGAGAATAATCAGCCGGATGTATTCCGCGAGTTCCTGGGAGACTATGACCAGGAGCGCGTAAAGTTTATGGTGACCCAGAAAGTGGGTGATGAATACGAAGAAGGAATGGAACTGCTGCGCGAACTTTATGCCAAAGCCATCCAGGACCAGCGCGAGGATATTCCCTTAAGCGAACTGCGCGTAGGCCTGAAGTGTGGCGGTTCGGACGGTTTCTCCGGTATCACCGCCAATCCGCTACTGGGCATGTTCTCCGACTTCCTCGTAGCACAAGGCGGTACCAGCGTACTGACGGAAGTGCCGGAAATGTTCGGTGCAGAAACCATCCTGATGAACCGCTGCCGCACCAAAGAGCTGTTTGAGGACACGGTGAAGCTGATTAATGACTTCAAGGAATATTTCCTTTCACACGGTGAACCGGTAGGTGAAAACCCGTCTCCGGGAAATAAGGCGGGAGGCATCTCGACATTGGAGGACAAAGCCTTGGGATGCACACAGAAATGCGGCACGAGCTACGTGGAAGGGGTACTTCCGTATGGCGAACGCCTGAAAGTAAAGGGACTGAACCTACTGTCTGCTCCGGGAAACGACCTTGTAGCCGCCACTGCCCTTGCCTCTTGCGGATGCCACATGGTGCTGTTCACCACAGGACGCGGAACGCCCTTCGGAACCTATGTGCCGACCATGAAGATTTCCACCAACTCCACTTTGGCAAAGAACAAGCCGGGCTGGATAGACTTCAACGCCGGAGTTATCGTCGAGAACGAACCGATGGAGAAAACCTGCGAACGCTTCATCGAGTATATCATCAAAGTAGCAAGCGGTGAATTCGTGAACAACGAAAAGAAAGGCTACAAGGAAATAGCCATCTTCAAGACCGGAGTAACTTTGTAAGGTGAAAATTGAAAGGTGAAAGGTGAAAATTAAAGGCTGATATATGAAGGGCGGGACAAAACCATTTTGTCCCGCCCTTTGTTTTTTATACCTTTGCAGCAAAATTGGCTTATATATTTACGATTTGACGATTTACGATGTACGATTGAAGTTTGTATTGTACAACAACCATTCTACGATTTCAAGAGTTATATCAATCGTACATCGTAAATCGTCAAATCGTAAATCCCCAATCGTAAATCGTAAATTATGTCAGCAACAACCGATACAACCCCTAAACCCAAAGGCGGCTGGTGGGCACTCAGCCCGTTGGCGGTGTTCCTTTGCCTCTACCTGGTGACCTCGCTCCTGGTGAACGACTTCTATAAAGTCCCCATCACGGTAGCCTTCCTCGCCTCGTCCTGCTATGCCATCGCCATCACGCGCGGCCTGAATCTGGAACAGCGCATCTATCAGTTTTCCGTAGGCGCCAGCAACAAGAACATCATGCTGATGGTATGGATATTCATCCTTGCAGGAGCATTCGCCCAAAGCGCCAAGCAGATGGGCGCCATTGATGCGACCGTAAATCTGACCCTACATATACTGCCGGACAACCTGCTGCTGGCGGGCATCTTCATTGCAGCCTGCTTCATCTCCCTCTCGATAGGAACAAGCGTAGGAACTATCGTCGCACTGACTCCTGTAGCCGTGGGGCTGGCGGAAAAGACGGGCATCGACCTGCCCTACATGGTTGCCATCGTGGTGGGAGGCTCGTTCTTCGGAGACAATCTTTCCTTCATATCCGACACCACCATTGCATCGACCAAGACGCAGGACTGCGTGATGAGGGACAAGTTCCGCGTCAACTTCATGATTGTAGTCCCCGCAGCGCTTGTCGTGCTGGGCATCTACATCTTTCAAGGACTGTCCGTCTCCGCCCCGCCCCAAGTGCAGACCATCGAGTGGATAAAGGTAATCCCCTACCTCATCGTGCTGGGCACGGCCGTAGCAGGTGTCAACGTCATGCTGGTACTGCTGCTGGGCATCCTCTCTACTGGAATTATCGGTATCTATACCGGTACCGCCTTCTTCGACTGGTTCGGAGCCATGGGAACGGGCATCACCGGCATGGGCGAGCTCATCATCATCACCCTGCTGGCCGGAGGCATGCTCGAGACCATCCGCTACAACGGCGGCATCGACTTCATCATCTCCCGGCTGACCCGCCACGTCAGCGGCAAGCGGGGAGCCGAATTCAGCATCGCCGCCCTGGTCAGCATCGCCAATCTCTGCACCGCCAACAACACCATTGCCATCATCACCACCGGCCCCATAGCCAAGGACATCGCCCTCCGCTTCCACCTGGACCGCCGGAAAACAGCCAGCATACTGGACACCTTCTCATGCCTCGTGCAAGGAATCATCCCCTACGGAGCGCAAATGCTGATAGCCTCCGGACTTGCCGGCATTTCACCCATCAGCATCATCGGAAACCTGTATTACCCCTTCTGCATGGGAACATGCGCCATACTCGCCATTCTGCTGAGATACCCCAGGAAATACTCGGGAGAAGGATGAGTGACAAGTGATGAGTTATGGGTGACGTTGTGTGAACATTTAAAAAAAACACCCCTCGTGCCAACAAATAACTCATAACTCATAACTCAAAACTCAAAATCTTTTCTTACCTTTGCACTCGCTATTACGAGATAGTAGCATAATTCAAATCATTAACTAAAAACATTTTAATTAAATGGCAACAAAAATCAGATTGCAAAGACATGGACGTAAAAGCTACGCTTTCTACTCTATCGTTATTGCAGACGTAAGAGCACCACGTGATGGTAAATTTATTGAGAAGATTGGTACTTACAATCCTAACACCAATCCTGCCACAGTAGATTTGAAGTTCGACCGCGCACTTGACTGGGTGTTGAAGGGTGCACAACCTACTGACACAGTTCGTAACATCCTCTCTCGCGAAGGTGTTTACATGAAGAAGCACTTGCTGGGCGGTGTAGCGAAAGGCGCATTCGGCGAAGCTGAAGCTGATGCTAAGTTCGAAGCCTGGAAGAACAACAAACAAAGCGGTTTGGCTGCTCTGAAGGCTAAGGAAGACGAAGCTAAGAAAGCTGAAGCAAAAGCACGTCTGGAAGCTGAAAAGAAGATAAACGAAGAAAAAGCAAAAGCACTGGCTGAAAAGAAAGCTGCTGAAGCTGCTGCAAAAGCCGCTGCCGAAGCACCGGCCGAAGAGGCCCCTGCCGAAGAAGCCCCTGCTGCTGAAGAAGCTGCTGCCGAATAATAGTAAGCACAGCGTTATCGCTAAAAATGGGATTAAAACTATAAAAATCCTCTCCGGTTCATATCGGAGGGGATTTTTTATTACTATATTTGCAGCTATAATCATTCATTAAAAAAACAAACAATGAAAAAGTTTACTTATCTGCTCGCTGTAGCCGCTGTATTTACAGCTTGTAACAGTGGAAACAACGGTTACACCGTAACCGGAACTGTAGAGGGTGCAGCCGACGGCGACACCGTATATCTGGAAACCGTGGAAGGACGCCAATTCGTAAAATTGGACTCTGCTGTCATCAAAGATGGAACATTTACCTTCAAGGGTACACAAGATACTGCTGTCAACCGCTACATCTCCTACAAAGCCGAAGGAAAAGACGGCGCAGCCATCGACTTCTTCCTGGAAAACGGCAAGATTAAAATCAACTTGTCGCAGGAAAACAACTCTGCCACCGGTACTGCCAACAATGATGCCTACCAGGAAATCAGAGCCCAAATCAACGGTCTGAACAAACAAATGATGAGCATCTACGAATCCATGTCGGACACCACACTGACCGACGAACAACGCGAGGCTAAAGGCAAAGAGATGGAAAATCTGGAAAACAGCATGATATCCGCCATCAAAGCCGGCATCAACAAGAACATCACCAACCCGGTGGGTGTACTCCTGCTGAAGCAGAACTACTACTACATGGATGTAGCAGACCTCGACCCGCTGATGCCCCAAATCCCTGCAGCTTACGACAACGACGAAGCCATCGTCAAGATAAAGAACAACGTTGAAAAGATGAAAGCCACTGCCGTAGGCCAGAAGTTTACAGACTTCGAGATGCAGACGCCGGAAGGAAAAACGGTAAAACTGTCCGACTACGTAGGCAAGGGCAAAGTTGTCCTTGTTGACTTCTGGGCAAGCTGGTGCGGCCCCTGCCGTCGCGAGATGCCCAACCTGGTGGAAGCTTACGCCAAATATAAGAACAAGAACTTCGAGATTGTAGGCGTATCTCTGGACCAGAGTGCTGACGCATGGAAAGAAGCCATCAAGAAGCTGAACATCACGTGGCCGCAAATGTCCGACCTGAAATACTGGAACTGCGAAGGCGCACAGCTTTATGCCGTAAGCAGCATCCCCCACACTGTGTTGATTGACGGTGAAGGAACTATCCTTGCACGCGGACTGCACGGTGACGAGCTTCAGGAAAAGATAGCCGAAGCTGTCAAATAATAAACCGGACACACCGGAGACTAAAAGAGGAGTGCCACACTTCGTCAATCGAAATGCCACACTTCACGAGGCCCAATCAATGGCATTTGCCTCTGTGAAGTGTGGCATTTCCCTTGCTGAAGTGTGGCATTCGGAATGATGGAATGCGGCGTTTTTCAAGAGAAGATACGCGCAGCCATTTCCATCCCCAACCTTACGGTTTCCCACTGTTTCTCCTCATCGGCCTCCGAAGGCGAAAGAAGCGCATTGGCATCCGGCAGACATAAAGTGAAACGTTTCAAAGGAATATAGTTCAATACACTTTCGGTTTTTGCCTGCAATTCATCCAACTCGTCCTCCTGAGGATAATGGGACAGCACGAAACCGAACACCGCTTCCTTCTCGTGTATGAACCAGAGCAGACGGTTACGGTCGCACGCGCCACAGTCGTAATTCAGGAAATAAGCATCGGCCCCATGCAGTTGCACCAGCATGTCCGTCGGTGCATGGAATGCAACATACATCCCTGCAGGACGCTCACGCAAAACCCGGTTGTTGAGCCGGATGGTATCTTCCATTATCACCGAATGTACCCCGTCGAACTGGACGTAGCGGCAGCCTGCATCATAAAGTTTGGTAAGCAAAAATTTGTAGCAGGAAGCAATATCATCCGTCAAAAGCCGGATGTCGGAGTAAACGGTTTCTATCTGAGTCCGCTCCACACGTTGAATAATCTGGGTCATAACCTCTGCCGGCGAAGGGATATGCTGTTTTTTCATCACCCCTCCGTCCACAATGGAATCAAGAAATGCGAATTCTTCCAGAATAGGATGCCGTAGCAAACTGAGCCGTCCTGTAATCTCCAAAGGAGAGCCTTCGGAGAAAGGCCGGCCGTCTTTGGAACAAATACCCTCCCAGCTTTCCAAAAAATCGCGACTTCGGAAACCACCATCGGAAACAACCTTCATGCCTCCCAGCTCCAGCCGTTCCACCAGACTGCGCACTTCCGCATCTTCAACAGCCTGCAATATCTGCCGGCTCACCTGCCCGTTCTGATATTGCTCGCGGACATCCTTCAATGCACGAGGTACACAAAAAGCCCCAGCTATATCAATTTTAAACGGAGGAAATACATTTGCCATGTTCATCCTTTCTTTGATTATTATAATAATGATACTTTTGCCCCAATACCATGAGCAGCAAAGCAATACAATCGAATGGCAACAAGAAGTATTATCAAGGACTAAAAACCTTAAATAAACCAATTCGTTGCAAATATAACTAAAAAAATCGAAGATTCACAATCTGCCCAAAAGATTTATCTTCATTTGACACTTCGAAATCAGATGATGTTTATGTATGCAATAATAGTCAGTAATGAATAACTTTAAAAGTTATTTTTCATTAGAAGTTTTCCACTTTAAACAATTACATCATTAACAATCAATAGATTAACACTTTTTAAACCACAAAAAGTTTTCCAAAAAGCAAAACCTATCAATAACTATAATATCTTTGTTTCCGCAATTAAACTAAAAAAGACAGTCACATTTAAGCATAAAAGGTTATGATACAGACAGTACTCAAGCGCGACGGGCGCGTCGTCGGATTCAACGAAGAAAAAATAGCAACGGCCATCCGCAAAGCCATGTTGCATACAGACAAGGGGGAAGACCTGCAACTGATACACCAGATTACGGACCGCATCTCTTTCAAGGGAGATTCGCAGATGACGGTGGAAGCCATCCAGGATTTGGTGGAAGTGGAGCTGATGAAGAGCAGCCGCAAGGACGTTGCCCAGAAATACATCGCTTACCGCAACCAGCGAAGCATTGCCCGCAAAGCAAAGACGCGCGACATGTTCCTGGAAATCATCAACATCAAGTCCAACGACATCACACGCGAAAATGCCAACATGAATGCCGATACCCCGGCGGGCATGATGATGAAGTTTGCCAGCGAAACCACCAAGCCTTTTGTGGACGACTATCTGCTGAGTGAAGAAGTGCTGGATGCTGTCACCCAGAACTATCTGCACATCCATGACAAGGATTATTATCCCACCAAGAGCCTGACATGCGTGCAACATCCGCTGGACCATATTCTGAAATACGGCTTCTCTGCCGGACACGGCGAATCGCGCCCGGCCAAACGCATCGAGACTGCCAGTATCCTGGGATGCATCTCGCTGGAAACAGCCCAAAACGAGATGCACGGCGGACAAGCCATCCCTGCATTCGATTTCTACCTTGCCCCCTACGTGCGCAACAGCTTCATCGAGGAAGTCAAGAACCTGGAAGAACTGAATGGAAAAGACTATTCCCATCTCTATCAGAAGGAACTGGCCGACTATCTGCTACAGCCGTTGGACGGACTGACGGGCGAGGACCGCATCGTACAGCATGCCGTCAACAAGACCGTATCGCGTGTGCACCAGTCCATGGAGGCGTTTATCCATAACATGAACACCATCCACTCACGCGGCGGCAACCAAGTGGTGTTCAGCTCCATCAACTACGGCACAGACACCTCTGCCGAGGGGCGCTGCATCATCCGCGAGCTGCTGAAAAGCACCTATCAAGGGGTAGGAAACGGAGAAACCGCCATCTTCCCCATCCAGATATGGAAAAAGAAACGGGGTGTGAGCTACCTGCCTGAAGACCGCAACTACGACCTCTACCAACTGGCCTGCAAGGTGACGGCACGGCGTTTCTTCCCGAACTTCCTGAACCTGGACGCCACCTTCAACCAAAGCGAGGACTGGAAAGCCGATGACCCGAAACGCTACCAGCATGAAGTTGCTACCATGGGATGCCGTACCCGTGTATTCGAAAACCGTTTCGGACCGAAGACCTCCATCGGACGCGGCAACATCTCTTTCTCTACCATCAACATCGTCCGTCTGGGCATTGAGTGCATGAACATCGAAGACAAAGAACAGCGCATCGCCCGGTTCTTTGCCAAGTTGGATAGTATGCTCGAAGTGACCGCACGCCAGCTGCACGAGCGCATGGAGTTTCAAAAGACCGCCTTCGCCAAGCAGTTCCCGCTACTGATGTCTGCCTTGTGGATAGGCAGCGAGAAGCTGAAACCGAACGATACGATTGCTTCCGTCATCAACCAGGGAACACTGGGAATCGGTTTCATCGGGTTGGCAGAATGTCTCGTGGCATTGCTCGGAAAACATCACGGCGAATCTGGCGAAGCCCAGGAGCTGGGACTGAAAATCGTGACCTACATGCGCGACCGTGCCAACCAGTTCTCGGAGCAATACCAGCACAACTACAGCGTGCTTGCCACTCCTGCCGAAGGGCTGTCGGGCAAGTTCACCCGCATCGACCGTAAAAAGTTCGGCACGCTGCCGGGCATCACAGACCGTGACTACTACACCAACTCCAACCACGTGCCCGTATACTACAAATGCAGCGCCCGCCACAAAGCGGAAGTGGAGGCTCCTTATCATGAACTGACCCGCGGCGGACACATCTTCTATGTGGAGATAGACGGTGACGCCACCCACAATCCGGAAGTCATTATGCGTGTAGTGGACATGATGGACCGATACAACATCGGCTACGGTTCGGTAAACCACAACCGTAACCGCTGTCTGGAGTGCGGCCACGAAAACTCCACCCCAAACCTGGAAGAATGCCCGAAGTGCGGCAGCAAGCATATCGACAAGCTGCAACGCATCACCGGCTACCTGGTGGGGACAACCGACCGCTGGAACAATGCCAAGCTGGCAGAGTTGAACGACAGGGTCGTTCATAATTAAAAATTGAAAATTAAAGGGCTGCGCAGTGCAAAGCGGAGCTTCATTTTTAATGGTTGACGTTTAATTTTTAATGATTAATGTTCAGCTTCCTACCTGCGATGTTTAATTTTTAATTTTTAATTATTAATTCCCTACTCATGCTTTCTATTCTCGACATTTTAGAAGATACCACAGTAGACGGTCCGGGCTTCCGGACCGCCATTTATGCTGCCGGATGCCCCAACGGTTGTCCCGGTTGCCACAATCCGGAGTCGTGGGACATCAACCGCGGGCACTGGATGAGTACGGAAGAGATTCTGGAAAAAGTCCTTGCCGACAACTTTGCAGACGTCACCTTCAGTGGTGGAGACCCGATGTTCCAGCCGGAAGGATTCACCCAACTGGCACATGCCATCAAGGAGCGGAGCCGGAAAAACATCTGGTGCTATACGGGCTATACTTTCGAAAAACTACTGCGCAACCCGCGCCAAGCCCAACTGCTGAAGTACATCGACGTACTGGTGGACGGCAAATTCAAGAAAGAACTGAGGGATGAGGAACTCTATTTCCGGGGAAGCCGCAACCAGCGTCTGATTGACGTACAAACATCCCTGCAAAAAGGCGAAACCGTCATTTACCACTATAATCCGAAAAAGGGCATTTAAAAAAGAAGAGAAGTTTTCAAAAATATATGAGCACTTTTATAATGTTATAATATCAGGCGCGAATTACACGGAATAACACGGATTCAATAAACAAAATCCGTGAAATCCGCGTAATCCGCGCCTAAAAGAAAGTGTTAAGAGTTTTTTGACACCCTCCACCTATATCACCATTCTATAAATTTCCCTCTTTCCCTGCGCTTCTGCAGCTCCTCCTGAAGAAAGCGCTGCCTATCCTTGGCAATATACCGGCGGGCAAAGATATTGGGCACCGCCACTCCCAGCGCTATGCAGAGAATAATCAGTGAAGCCGTGATGCCGTTGGAAACAACCGCCGTCACCTCGCCTACCACACCGTGCATATTGATAAGCCCGAAAAGTGCACGATACATCAGCACTCCCGGAATCATCGGGATGACAGAAGGAATCGTCAGCACATGATTGGGAACATGGAACCAATGCACTGCCTTCACGGCTATCAGGCTGACAACCATGCTGCCCATGAACGAACCTATCACCGGTCCGTAACCCAATTCGAAATTGACAAAGTTACGCGTACAAACGGCAATGATACCGCCCACCGCAACAACCCACAACAAGCGCCGCTGTATGTTGAATATCATGGAAAATCCCATGGCAGCTATCGCCGCCGCAATGGCATACACCAGATAACTGTCATGAGGCACCATACTCAATTCGCTGAACTTCTTGTCAATCACGACATCCTCCACCGTCAGCAGGCGCATGGCTATTACAATGCCGAAGGCCATTGCACAGACCATCAGCACCGTATTCACAGCCCGCACAATGCCCACCTGGATATAATTGTCAATCATATCATCCACAAAGTTTATCAGCGGCACCCCCGGAACGATGAACAGTGCACACGCCAACAACGGATGATAGGGAGTTTCCGAGAGCCCGACAAACGAAGACACATAGGCCAGACAGGTAGAAATCAATGCGGCAATGGCAATACTCATATAGTGATTGATGCCGAACTCCATGCAACGGGCACGGACGCGGAAGCCGGCAAAAGCGCAGATAGAGGTAAACAGAAACGCCATCCAGTCACCACCGAACAGTTTACAGAAACCTCCGCAGGCAAAGCCGGCACCGATGGCAACAACGTATGGCACATAGTTCCGCTTCTTGTTTTTGATTCTTTCCAGTTCCTCCTCATACTGGTCGAGGGAATAGTCATTCTCAATAGCCCGCCAGGACAGTTTGCTGATTTCGGAAATGGCAGTCATGTTGATGCCATGCTTTTCGCATTTCTGGAATTTGGAGAACGAATGCAGGCCGTCGCTCACATTCACCACCAGCATGGTATAACTTACGTCGATGTGGAGCTTTTCTTCCGGCAGCCCCAGATAGGCGGCAACACGGTTCAGGTTACGAACAACACGGTTTGTATCAGCCGCACTCTCCACCAGCAGCTGTCCGGTACGAAGCAATAAATCGAGTTTCCTGCGCAGCAGGGCAATCTCTTGTTCAGTCAAAGTCTTATCCATGAATCTTTTTACCTATTTTTTTGGAGGCACAAAGATAGGCAAAATGTAGAAAACGATTTCATTCTTTCGGCAGAAAACTCTACCTTTGCAGCCGTTTTTTTAATGGACACAAATGGAAATATTCTGGAATACTATCGCACAATACAACGAGGCCACCTGGTGGACACAGCTCCTCATCACCGCAGCAGGTATCCTGCTCACCACGCAACTCTACCGGAAACCGACCTTATGGGCAAAACGCTCCATGAAAATCTACATGGTATTTCTGAACGGGTGGATATCCATCGTGTACTACATGATGTATTGCGGAGCGCGCGGACACCACCATATACTCGCCATCTTCTGGGGAGTGATTGCAGTGTTGTGGCTATGGGATTTGTTTACCGGCTACACTCCGTTCGAGCGCAACCCGAAATACAAGGTACTGGTGGGGGTACTCTATGCAATGCCTTTCCTCTACCCGCTCCTTTCGTGGGCACGCGGAATGGAATTTCCCATGATGACCACCACCGTGATGCCCTGCTCGGTAGCAGTTTTCACCATCGGGCTGCTGCTGGCTTTCTCGCGCAGGGTCAACCTGCTCGTCATTCTGTTCCTTTGCCACTGGGCGCTCATCGCCTTTTCCAAAGTCTACATCTACAAGATTCCCGAAGACCTGCTACTGGCAAGCGCCACCGTGCCTGCCATCTATCTGTTCTTCAAGAACTACTTTGAACAGAACTTGCACAAGGAAACCAAGCTGGGCGCACGGCTCATGAACTGGTTCCTTATCCTCATCTGTATAGTGGTCGGGGTACTGCTCAGCATGACGCTGCTCCATGGAATGAGAGGATAAAGAAATAGCGCGCTTCCGCGCGCCAAAATCATTTCTTCTTTCCCTGATTGGCCACAGCCTCCATCAATTTCTTTATCTCCTCGGGATCACCCAAGAAATAGTCTTTCGTCAAGTTCAGCTCATCGTCAAACTCAAAGACGTAGGGCACCGCCGTAGGCAGGTTCAGATGCACAATTTCATCGTCCGAAATATGCTTCAGATGCTTGATAATACCCCGCAGGCTATTGCCATGAGCCACTACCAGCAATTCGTCGGCCGTCTTCAGATTCGGGAAGATGACACATTTCCAGTAAGGCATGATACGCTCAATCGTATCTTTCAACGACTCCGTACGGGGCAGTTCGGCATCGGGCACTTCTTGATAACGGTCCTCAAAACGCGGATTACGCGGGTCATCCTCGGCCAATGCATGCGGAGCCACATCAAAGCTCCGGCGCCATACCAACACCTGCTCGTCACCGTACTTGGCAGCCGTCTCTGCCTTGTTCAGCCCTTGCAACTGGCCGTAGTGTTTCTCATTCAACCTCCACGATTTCTCCACCGGAATCCAGTCCTGGTCGAGGCGGTCCAGCACACAATCCAGTGTCTTCACGGCACGCTTCAGATAGGAAGTATACGCCTTCTTGAAGCGGAATCCCTTTTCTGCCAGCAGCTCACCCGCCCTTACAGCTTCAGCAACGCCTTTCTCTGTCAAATCAACATCCGTCCACCCCGTGAAGCGGTTTTCCTTATTCCATGCACTCTCGCCGTGGCGAAGCAAAACAATCTTTTTCATATAGTCTCCTTTCAGTTTTACCTATAGAACACCCGGCTACCTCCTCTTGTTCATGCAATAGCGGACCACATATACCAAAAGTATCAGAAACGCCACCCACACCATGCTGATGACCGGCAGGTAGCGGTTATACAAATATTCCCCTTCCTTCGGGACACGGTTGAAAGTACAGATTATGCAATTACAGCACGCATCGAGTGCATCATGCGAGAATACCGAAAAAACAATGATAGCCACCCCCGCAAGAAGCATCATCAAAGTCCCCCACACCAGCCACTTACCAGCCACGGAAGGATGGAATTGCGAATGAGTGGAATGTACGAATCTAACCATAAACACTTGTCTATTATTACCGGTACAAATGTCCTTCATTTTTAACAATCCGGCAATACCTACTTTTCATCAAAAAGAGAGTCTGCCATCCCAATTAGTAGGTAGCCGCGACCTCTATAAACCACGCCACAAGCTAACCCGAAATGGGGAGCGGCACAACACTAAAAGCCCTACATGTAGGTATTTCACGTTCTCCGGCAAAGCCTTTACTTTGCAGCAAACAATTTAATCACTTTATTTACAATGAAAAAGACTGGTGTTTTTTATGGTTCCAGTACCGGAACCTGCGAAGAGTTGGCTAACCAGATAGCCGAAAAGTTGGGAGTTTCCTCCACCGACGTACATAGTGTTGACAAGATGACCGCCGATAAAATCAAGGAATATGAAGTGCTGGTTCTAGGTACCTCCACTTGGGGAGACGGCGAACTGCAGGACGACTGGTATGACGGCGTAAAGGTACTGAAGAGCGCCGACCTTTCCATGAAGTTCGTAGCCTTATTCGGTTGCGGCGACTCCGACTCCTACTGCGACACATTCTGCGACGGCATCGGAGTACTCTACGAGGACCTGAAGGATAGCGGGTGTACCTTCTTGGGCAACAAAGTCAGCACGGACGGGTATTCCTTCTCCTCTTCCATCGCCGTGGTAGACGGTGCATTCGTAGGACTTCCCCTCGACGAAGTGAACGAAAGTAACAAAACCGCCGAACGCATTGACGCCTGGACAGCTGAAATAAAAAGCAAGCTCTAGAAAAGAAACAGACCATCCGTTTAAAGTAAACGGATGGTCTGCCTGCATCATGCAGATGATATCTTTTATCTGAACAGATAATGTGTTCCGCCATATCCGCAGGCACATTATCTTTTTTTTATGCTCTTATACGAACCAGCGAACGTAGCAGAAGTCCTGACGGTGAGGCAGGTCTGCATTCTTCGGGAACATACGGTAAGAAACCTTGAAGCTACCCGCATTTTCCATCTTGTGCTTAGCTTGGAAAGTATAAAGGTTACCTTCTTTCTTCACTACATTGAACGGTTCTACGGAGTAAACATGCTGTTTGCCATCCTGAGCCGTATAAGTAGTCACCAGTTCCAGACCGATAGCATCGTTCAAGCCCTTCTCGTCGATAACGTAAGTAATGGTGTATTCCTTACCGCTCTCGATGGAGCCTTTCACCAGGTCTTCGGTCTTTTCGCAAGACACCACTTCAATGCTGTCCCACTTCTCGGCAACTTCTTCCTTCCAAGCAGCTATTTCCTTAGCCTTGGCACAACCGTCGGCAGCCAGCATCTTGAAACGTTTGGCCTCCTTGATGTAGAACTTGTCGTAATAGTCGTCCAGCTGACGCTTCATTGTATAGTGGGGAGCAATCTGTGCGATGGAGTTCTTGATAGTCTTCACCCAACCTTCAGAATATCCCTTCTTGTTGCGTGCATAGAACAACGGCAGAATTTCTTGCTCAAGAATGCTGTAGATAGTAGCGGCATCGAGCTGGTCCTGATGTTCCTGGTTCTGGTAAGTACGCTTTTCGGTCAATGCCCAACCGGCACCTTCACGATAGCCTTCCAACCACCAGCCGTCGAGTACGGAGAAGTTTACAACACCGTTCATCAACGCCTTTTCGCCGGAAGTACCGGATGCTTCGAGCGGACGTGTCGGAGTGTTCAGCCAGATATCCACACCTGAAACGAGGCGACGTGCCAACTGCATGTCATAATTTTCCAGGAAGATAATCTTGCCCAGGAACTCCGGACGACGGGAAATCTCGATGATTCTCTTAATCAAGCCCTGGCCGGCACCATCGTGCGGGTGAGCCTTACCGGTAAAGAGGAACTGTACCGGATAGTCGGGGTTGTTCACAATCTTGGCCAGACGGTCGAGGTCGGTGAACAGCAAGTGTGCACGCTTGTAGGTAGCGAAACGGCGTCCGAAACCTATCAGCAGAGCGTTCGGATTGATTTTGTCCAGCAGGGAAACGATGCGTGAAGGGTCACCCTGGTTCTTCAACCAAGTTTCACGGTATTGCTTGCGAACATAGTCAATCAGTTTGTTCTTCATCACCATGCGCGTCTTCCAGATTTCTTCGTCGGACACGTTATAGATAGCCTCCCAAATCTTGGGGTTGGACTGGTCGTAGAGGAAGTTCTCATCAAAATGCGCAGCATAGAGATGTTTCCACTCCGTAGCGCTCCAAGTGGGGAAGTGTACACCGTTGGTAACGTAGCCCACATGGCTTTCTTCGGGGAAGTAACCCTTCCAGATGGAAGCGAACATCTCCTGGGAAACCTTTCCGTGCAGCCAGCTCACACCGTTCACCTCCTGAGAAGTGTTGCAAGCGAATACAGACATACAGAAACGTTCACCCTTGTCGCCCGGATTGTTACGTCCGAGGTCCATCAGGTCGTCCCAGCTGATACCCATTCTTGAAGGATAGCCGCCCATGTACTTGCCGAAAAGGCCTTCGTCGAAGTAGTCGTGACCGGCAGGAACCGGAGTATGTACAGTATAGAGAGAAGAAGCACGTACCAGCTCGATAGCCTGGTCGTAAGTCAGACCTTCGGCCACGTAGTCACAGATGCGCTGTACGTTGATTAAAGCAGCATGTCCTTCGTTGCAGTGATAGATATCTTTCTTGATACCCAGCTTCTTCAGCGTCAGAATACCACCGATACCGAGCAGGATTTCCTGCTTCAAGCGGTTTTCCCAGTCACCGCCATACAGCTGGTGAGTGATGGAACGGTCGAACTCGCTGTTCATTTCATTGTCAGTATCAAGTAGATAGAGAGAGATACGTCCAACGTTCACTCTCCACACATAAGCATGCACGTAGTAGTCCAGATAAGGAACATCCACTACCATCTGCTCGCCCTTCTCATCCAATACACGGTCGATGGGCAACTGGCCAAAGTTCTGTGCCTCGTAATTGGCAATCTGCTGGCCGTCCATAGACAATGTTTGTGTAAAGTAACCGTAGCGGTACAGGAAACCGATTGCACACAAGTCGGCGTTGCTATCGGAAGCTTCTTTCAGGTAGTCACCGGCAAGTACACCCAGACCGCCGGAATATATCTTAAGTACATGGCTCAAACCATACTCCATACTGAAATAAGCCACGGACGGGCGCTTGCTGTCAGGCTTCACATCCATGTATGTGCGGAACTTGGAGTATACGTCATCCATTCTGCGCAGAATAACTTTGTCATTTGCGAGTGCCTCGAGTTTAGCATAACTCATACGTTCCAGCAGAAGTACGGGGTTCTGTCCCACTTCTTTCCAGAGAGCAGGGTCAAGGTCTCTGAACAGTTCGGTGGCTTCATAATTCCATGCCCACCAGATGTTATGTGCCAGTTCAGACAGTTTCTCCAGTTCGGCGGGAATGTGCGATTTCACATTCACATCTTTCCAGTTAGGAGTGTTTACATTACTAACTTTAATCTTCATTGTATGATAACTAATTGATTAATAATTCTTTTATTTTAGTTGACGCTTCATGGCATTGCGCAGTGCAATGTCGTAAGCCTCGTAATAATATTGTATAAAGTGCTTCCACAAAGCCTGCTCTGCCACCTGGCCTGCACGCTTGCGTATTTCCTTGATTTCGGCTTCCGTCTTGGTAGAGAACAAGGCTACGGTGTCCTTGATGCCGTCTGCCACTTCGGAATAGTTATAGTCCGAACGGTGCAGCACTTCCACTCCGTCGTTTATGCCATGCTGGTTTTTCAGGCTGTTCACCCAAAGTCCGAAACCGGCAAGGTCGGTGGTGATGGTAGGCACCCGGAAAGCCACGCTCTCCAGCGGGGTATATCCCCACGGTTCATAATAGGACGGATAGACACTGAGGTCCTCGCCTAAAATCAAGTCATAATAATGCTTGTTGAGGATGCCATCGTGACCATCCTGATAGCAAGGTACAAAAATTACTTTCACCTTATCTTCGGGACGATTGCCCATACCGAGGTATTTCAGCATATCCAGCACCTGGTCGTGCGTCATATTGTGCAGCCAGTGGGTGATGAAAGGACACTGCAACGGTTCGGTGAACTTATCTTTGCTCTTCAAGCGCTTCTGCAAGTCCTCGCGGGGGTCTCCCACCCAGCCGGGCACGTTGACAAACGCCAATACTTTCTTCTTTAAATCTTTATCGCGGTTCAGCCGGTTCAATGATTCCAGGAACACATCGATACCCTTATTTTTGAACTCATAGCGTCCGCTGGTACCGATAATCAGCGTATCGTCGCCCAAGTCCTCACCCAGCAGGCAGTTTGCCACACGCAGCATGGTGGAACGGGCACGTTTGCGCTTACCGGTAAAGGTGGCGCCTTTCGGTACAAAATCATCTTCAAAACCGTTCATCAGCACAACATCCGCAGGCTTGTCAAGCAATTCCCTGCATTCGTTGTTTGTGATTTCGCTCACAGTGGTGAAACAGTCCACATAGTGGGCCGTCTGCTTTTCAATGGAATGTTTGGACTGCATGTTCAGCTCCTCCGCCATCTGGTCGCCGTTGTAGGCGAAAAGATAATCGTAAAGCGGCTTGTTGTTGCCAGCTATGGAGCGGCCGATGGACGTGGCATGGGTGGTGAAGATAGTCCCTATCTCGGGAACGGCAGACTGAAGATAGAGGGCGGCCATGCCGGTCATCCACTCGTGTGCCTGGAACACCACTTTGTCCGTTTCCGTCAAATTATAGCGATAGAAGCTCTCTATCACCTTGCCGGTAGCGAAAGCAAACATGGATGCTTCGTCATAATCACCATATCCATGCAGTGAATCCACCTGATAGCGGTTCCACATTTCTGTATAAATCTCATTTTTTTCTGCAAAGAACGGTTGGAAATCAACCAATATAACAATAGGTTCTCCCGGAATGTTCCAGCGACCTACGCGGACGGAAAGATTGTCTTTCAACGCTGCATGTTTTTTCCACGCTGCACAAAGGTTATCAGACTCAATGAACAAAGGGTTCTCTTTTCCCTGCCAGAAATCCGGCCCTATAAAGAATAATCTATCGCGAAATTTAGTCTGTAAAGTATTTGCCCTTGTAGACAAAACTGTATAGATACCGCCTACTTTATTACACACTTCCCAACTCGCTTCGAAGATGTAATCGGGGGTAAGTAGTTCTTTAGTCATATTATGTTATAATCTCTTTATCTTAATTACGGCTGCAAAAGTACGTATTATTCTTTGAAAAATAGCCTTTTAATCGAAAAAACTGATTAAATATGCATAAACAATCGTTTGCGGAATGTCATAGTTTAGCCACAAAAGCCCCATTGACTCGCCCATCCATGCATTTTTCGTCTAAAATTCCCGAAGTTTCAAAAAAGAATTCCTGGAGTTTTCAGTTGAAGCCCCAGGAATTTAAACAAAAAACCCCAGGGATTTCAATTGTAAATCCCTGGGGTTTATTTTCTTATAATCCGGATTATACCATCAATGCAGCTACCAGCGCCAAAATAGCGTAGAATTCAGGAAGCGCGGCGTAAATCATTGTATTGGTCTGTACGTCGTGTCCCTGGGAAATACCCACAATACCGCTAGCACAAATCTGTCCCTGACGGATAGCGGAGAACAGGCATACCAGCCCCACACCCAGTCCGATGCCCAGCATCAAAGGGCCGTCCGTAGCAAAATCCCTGCCCATGGACATCAGGAAAGCCACGAAGCCGTAAAGTCCCTGCGTAGCCGGAAGGGCCGACAAAATCATATAACTTGCTGACTTGGAAGGGTCTTTCTTCAACGCACCTTCTGCCGCACTACCGGCGATAGTTGTACCGAAGCAACTGCCAATTCCTGCAAGGGCCAACATCAGGCCCAGACCGAGATAACCTAAAATTTCATTCATAATGTTTCTATTTTTATTTGTTTTTTAATTTGTTTATTTCTTTACTACTGTAAAAGGTTTATAGGCTTCGCCCTTACCTTCGTAACCGGAATTCTTGAAGTATTCCACAAATGTCAGACGGAGCGGGTGTACAAAGGCACTCAGACAAGACATGGCAATGTTCAGCGTATGCCCGAATATCAGTATCAGACCGCAGAACAGCCATCCCAGGGCCGGACCTGCAGCATCGTTCACCATGAAGGCAAGCTGGTTGAACACGCCTCCAAGCATACCGCCTGCCAAGCCGAGGGCATAGAGACGGATGTAGGAAAGTATATCGCCCATCAATCCGGTTGCCATGTTATAGGTATCCCATACTCCGGCACCGATGTTGACAAATACATTCCGGTGGATATTGTTCAGCAGGTAGATACCGATGGCAGAAACACCGCCAATCACGATAAATGCCCACGTAGACACGTCTTCCGAAATTATTTTGAAGAAGGAAAGTCCGCCGGTGCAGATAAATCCCACCACCAGCAACAGCCATCCCCAAGCACTGAGCGACTCCTTGAAGCCGAAACGAACGGTCTGTCCCACGGCCTTCACCGTCATGGCAATGCAGATGTGCACCGCACCGATAATCAACGCCAGCAGCATTTGCTTGTCATAGGTAGTCTCACCTATCTTACCCACAATCATGAATTCCTTCAGTTTGGCGGGTATCTCCAGGTCAAAGAGGCTTACACCGAAGAAGGTTCCCAATATGGCACCGATGACGGACGTAAATATACCCAACGTAATCACCAGGTTCATCATGCCTTTCATGGACTTGGACATCTTCCTTTTCAAAATGAACCCGAGTGCAATCAGTACCAGACCGTAGCCCGCATCTCCCATACAGAAAGCAAAGAAGAGCGAGAAGAATGGCGCAAGTATCGGTGTCGGGTCGAACTCGGCATATTCGGGCATACCGTACATTTTGGTAAGCACTTCGTACATGCGTGTATAGGCGTTGTTTTTCAGCTTGATGGGAGCATTGTCCTCGCGCTTGGCAGCCCTTATCTCATAATAAGTGCCGCTTTCATCGAGAAGTTTCCTCACATCCGCCTCGCAGTCTTCGGGAATCCAGCCTTCCATCAACACTACGGCACCTTCTGCCATATGTTCGCTGTTCAGCTTGACTTTCAGCAGGTCTATCTCTTCCTGGAGCTGTAGGTTGTACTTCTCCAACGTGCAGTAATTCGCTTTGCAGAATTCTTTCAATCCGGCATGTGCCTGCACAAGGGCCTCTTCCGTATCGGCTTTCTTCCGGCTCAGTTCGGAGAGGCTGAGTGAAGGTAGACGGAGCGGTTCCACATCCAGTTCTACCGGTTGGGGAGTGACGGTCACGAAATAAAGATGTCCGCCGTTCTCTTTCACCACGATGGCATTGTAGTCCTCTGCCCACGCTTCGTTATAGTCTTTCTCCGGGCAGGTATAGAACTGCACGAACCAACCAGCATCTTCCAGCTTGCGGATGGCTCTCCAATCGAAATCGCCCCAGACTTCCATCTGCACCACATCCTTGTCGATGGCGGGAATCTGCTGGTTCAAGTCTTGTATCCGCGCCTGCAAGTCCTCGTAGAATTTCACCAGAGCATCGGCCGACAACTCTTTATGCACCTTTTCTTCCGGCTGTTTGTCTGCCAGGGTGTGCATGCTCTGAAGCATATTCTTGTAGAGCGTACGCTTCTGCATGAATTGCTGCAAGGTGTCGTCCATCTCGCCGCACTGCCTTTCCACAACGTGCACCACGCCCAGTTCCCGGATTTGTGCCAGAAATGCTTCGTACTCCTTATGATACACAAGGAACGTGAGCTTCTTCATTTTCGTAATCATGCCTCTGCCTCCTTCCTTTTCTCCTGATGGGATTTCATGATTTTCTGCGATGACTTGGAAAGGTTCTCCTCGTCTTCCATAAACCGCTTGATTTTGCGCAGAGCATCCTGATAACCCGGAATCTGTACTTTCTCAAAAAGATTCACCTTCTGGGTGGTCTTTTTACGCGCATGTTCCAACAAGTTCAACTTGGCAACAGTAAATTCACGCTCGATGGCAGTATGTGCCAGTGACTTAAGCAAATGCAGCCCGTCTGCATACCATTTGGGCGCATTGAACAAGCTGTAAGGGCGTATCTCGAAATCTACATTCTCGAGCAACGGCACCCGTACACCGGCAATCTTCTTTACACCGAGATGAACATCGCTGACCTTTATCAATGAAGCGTCGAACTCATTCCAAAGGGCGAACATGGCTTCGTAAGCTTGGATTTCCTTTTCCAACCTCGCGTCCAACGCGGCAGCGTCTCCCTTGCAGCGCTTCACTTCCATACGCAGGGCACTCTCCTTATTCTTAATAATGGGGAGTGTACGCACGCGCACCTTCAGTTGCTTTTCGAGTTGCTGAAGCGAGGTTTTGTTATATTGAAACTTAATAGCCATTTTATTTACGATTTAACGATTTACGATTAGACGACTGAAGCTACTCAATTTCTCAATTTACAGATTTACAATTTCAGTAATATCAATCGTAAACCGTAAATCGTCTAATCGTACATTTATTTAGTTTGCTTTCGGCCAGAACTGGTCCACAAGCTCTTTCTTGATATTCACCTCTTCCGGACGGAAATACTTGCCGAACAGACTCCATGCCACATCGAGCATCTCTGTGGTATCGAGGTTGACATCGATGGCCAGTAGCTGGTTGGAGTAGTCCTTGGCAAAGGCAAGGGTACGTTCGTCGTAGTTCGTCAGGTCGAAACCGTTTTCAAGCTTGGTTTTGGCGTTGGCGGCATCGGCGTACAGACGTACGGCGGCATTCATCACCTGCGGATGGTCCTTACGTGTCTTTTTGCCCGTAACAAGCTGTTTCAGACGGGACAAGGAACGGAACGGGTCAACGATAACCTTACCGATGTCGCTGTCACGACGGAGGAACAACTGGCCTTCCGTGATATAACCCGTATTGTCGGGCACGGCATGCGTAATGTCGCCACCGGACAGAGTCGTCACCGCAATAATCGTGATGGAACCGCCGCTTGGGAACTGCACCGCCTTTTCGTATATCTTCGCCAAGTCCGAATAAAGGGATCCCGGCATGGAGTCCTTCGAAGGAATCTGGTCCATACGGTTGGATACGATGGCGAGCGCATCGGCGTAGGAAGTCATATCCGTCAGCAGCACCAGCACCTTTTCATTATTATTTACAGCAAAATACTCGGCCGCCGTCAGTGCCATATCCGGAATCAGCAGACGCTCTACCGGAGGATTCTCGGTGGTATTCATAAAGCTGACGATACGGTCGAGCGCACCGGCATTGGAGAATACGTTCTTGAAGTAAAGGTAATCATCGTTCGTCATACCCATACCGCCAAGGATAATCTTGTCAGTCTCCGCACGCAGAGCCACATTCGCCATCACCTGGTTGAAGGGCTGGTCGGGGTCGGCAAAGAACGGAATCTTCTGTCCGGACACCAGCGTATTGTTCAAGTCGATACCTGCAATACCGGTTGCAATCAGTTCCGAGGGCTGCTTACGGCGCACCGGATTCACGGATGGACCGCCAATTTCCACCTCCTCGCCTTCAATGGCCGGACCACCGTCGATGGGGTCGCCAAAGGCGTTGAAGAAGCGTCCGGCAAGCTGCTCGCTCACTTTGATTGTAGGAGCCTTGCCCAAGAATACTACCTCTGCATTGGTGGGAATACCTTCCGTACCCTCAAACACCTGCAAAGTCACTTCGTCGCCGGCAATCTTCACCACCTGGGCCAGCTTGCCGTTTACGGTCGCCAACTCGTCATACCCCACTCCGGTTGCCTTCAGCGAACACGTAGCTTTCGTAATCTGAGTAATCTTGGTATATATTTTTTGAAATGCTTTTGTTGCCATCTATTTATTTACAATTTAGCAATTTACTATTTACTATTTAAATCTCTGCCATCCTATTCTACTATTTTCCTATCTACAACCTCCGTACACCTGCATCCGCAAGGCAAATAGTAAATTGTAAATAGTCACATAGTACATCCTTAGGCTTTACGTTCCTCAACCAGTTCCTGCAACTGCTTATGGAACTTGTCGTATTCTTCCGACTTAAACTTCGAGTAGTTCATCTGCTTGCAGATGTTAATCATCTTCTTGAAGTAATCCATTACTTCGTTGAAGTTGTCGAACTCAAATTCGGTATGACAGATTTCTATTACCATATTCAGAATCTCCTCCTGGCGCTCCATCGGAGTCACGGCATCAATTTCGTCAAAGGCATCCTGCTGCAGGATAACGAAGTCAATCAGTTCCGATTTCCAGAAAGTCACGTGATATTCTACGGGCACGCCGTCGTCACCCAGAATGTTGATTTGCTCGGCAATCTCCTTACCACGCTGCAAACGGGTCTTGATTTCATTCACCTTGCCAATCCACTCACCGTTGATGTGCTTGGTGATATACTCCTCGAATTCAGGGTATTCAATGTATTTGGAATATGAGTCAATCGGATTTACGGCAGGATAACGCTTCTTGTCGGCACGGTCCTGCTCAAGGGCATAGAAGCAGCGAGCCACCTTCTTCGTATTCTCGGTTACCGGCTCCTTCAGGTTACCGCCGGCAGGCGATACCGTACCGATGAAAGTAATGGAACCGGACTCGCCGTTGTTCAGCTTCACATAACCCGCACGGCCGTAGAAGTTGGAGATGATGGAGGACAAGTCCATCGGGAAGGCATCGGGACCGGGCAACTCCTCCATACGGTTGGACATCTCGCGCAATGCCTGCGCCCAACGTGAAGTGGAGTCCGCCATCAGCAGTACCTTCAATCCCATGCTTCGGTAGTATTCTGCAATCGTCATAGCCGTGTAGACAGATGCCTCACGGGCAGCCACCGGCATGTTCGAAGTATTGGCAATGATAATCGTACGTTCCATCAGCTTCCGTCCCGTATGCGGGTCAACCAATTCGGGGAATTCTGTAAAGATTTCCACAACCTCGTTGGCACGTTCACCGCAGGCAGCAATGATTACGATGTCCGCTTCCGCCTGTTTTGAGATGGCATGCTGTAGTACCGTCTTTCCTGTACCGAACGGACCGGGGATAAAGCCCGTACCACCTTCCACAATCGGGTTTACGGTGTCGATTACACGCACACCGGTTTCCAGCAATTTGAAAGGACGCGGTTTTTCCTTATAGTTGGTCATGGCGCGCTTCACGGGCCATTTCTGTATCATGTTCACCCGGATGTCATTACCTTCGCTATCCGTCAGCACTGCAATGGTATCCTCAATGCTGTAATCACCTTCCTTTGCAATGGATTTCACGGTGCACACACCTTTCTGTTCAAAAGGCACCATGATTTTCAGAGGTTGGAAGTTTTCGTCCACTTGTCCCAGCCAGGCAGCGGCTTCCACTTGGTCGCCCACCTTTGCCAAAGGCACAAAATGCCATTTGCTTCCTTTATCCAGCGGATAGGTATATTGCCCGCGTTTCAAGAAAACACCGTCCATCTTATCGAGGTCGTTTTGCAGACCGTCGTAGTTCTTCGAAAGCATACCGGGCCCCAGTGTTACTTCGAGCATATGTCCGGTAAACTCAGCTTCGGCCCCCACTTTCAGTCCGCGGGTACTCTCAAATACCTGCACGTAGACCTGGGTACCTACTACCTTAATCACCTCCGCCATCAACTTGTCTCCTCCGGTCGAGATATAACAAATCTCATTCTGCGCTACCGGTCCGTCGACGACGAGGGTCACCATGTTGGCTATTACGCCACTAACAGTTCCTTTTGTTGCCATATATTTTTAGTTGTTTATTTTATCTGAATTCTGCGGGTATCTGCACCTCGTCTTTCAAGGCAGCGATAATGCTGCGGAACAGTTGGTTACCCTTCTCTTTATCCAACGAAATCCACCGTTCTATCATCTCCAGCTGTAGCAGGAAGACAAACAGACGTTCCACGGTAAAGTAATCGAAGAATGTGGCCTCCTCCATCCAGTCCCAGCGAAGCTGGTCCAGTTTCTTTTCCCGGTCCACCAGTTCCTCCGTCTCACTGATTTTCACCAGCTGCTCCAGATAATCCACCTCAGTACCCAGACCGAAGTCACGGGCATTGGAAGTACGCAGAGCCTCGCACACTTCCGTATCACCCACAATCAGCGGAGCAATGTCCAGCTTGAACTTACGTGCTGTGAGCGCCACCAATATATTATTGAGAGTGAGGTTGAAGCCAAACCAGGAAGACACAAACTGATTCCTGGATTCCATAGCATAGGCGTAATAGAGCGCTGCCAGGCGGTCTTCATACAAGAAACCGTCCTCGGCAGGCAGGCTGAAGTATTCGGAAATGAACGTAGAGAGATAAGATGGGAATACACTGTCAGAGACTTCGTCGCCATCCTTCAGTTGTGAGATATATTCCACCAGTTCCTCCGACGAATAGTTTCCGCGCGGGTCGATGGCAGCATCCTTATCCTTCAATAGTTTCAAGACATTCGCATTATCGAATTTCAGATAAAACAAATCTATCAACTTTTTATCATCTTCCGACAAGGCAGGATATAGTTCCGTCTTGAAATCGGCTACTGTATAGCTCAGTTTACTGTCTTCCAGAGTAAGTTCAGGCAAACCGGCTACCAAGTAATAGTATTTACTCATAATCCTGTGGGAGTTTTTAGAACAGCATTTCCACTAATTGCGGACGCAGGAATTCCTTGAAGTAATTCATAAATTCTTCTTCGCCAAAGTTCACCTTGTACGAACCATCGGCAGGCGATACGGAGAACAAGGTTTTGATGCCATTCACTTGCTCAATCTTCACACCCTTGTCCAGCAGGTCTTTCGCCTTCGCTGCGAAATATTTTGTCAAGCCTTCCGCATCGGCAGTAGAGATAACGATTGGTTCGTTCACACTCCATTTGGACGCCAATGCAACGATGAAGGCATTAAGATAATCCTTGTTTGCAGCAAATGCCTTTACATCGGCATTCACAATGTTGTCCGTCACCAACGTAGCGATTTCGGACTTCAGAGCATTCACAGCCTGACCGGCAAACAACTTTAATTCAGATTTTGTATTCTCTGCCAGTTCATCGGCAGACTTATGAGCGGTAGCCACGATAGAATCCGCTTCCTTGTGAGCATCCTCTATAATTCTCTTGGCTTCTTCCTGAGCTTTTGCGATAAGTTTCTGTGCCTCTTCGTTTCCTTTCTCTACGCCTTCGCGGTAGATCTTATCGGTCAGCTCTTGAATCTTGTTTTCCATATTTGCAGGAGTTATTATATGATTTATATTACAATATTAATTGCGTGATTTTTTCCCTTCCTATTAGATTCACGCCAAATTTACAAAAATCCATTTGATATTGAATAGAAAGAAAGGAAGAAAAGTTCTTGCTCTTCCAAAAAAAACTCATTTTACACCAACTTTGTTCTGTAATGATAACAAAAGAATGACAAAAGAAGCAGAAAAATACGTATGCAACAACGCATGACAGGGATTAAGGGGAGCAGTTCCGGAGGTATATAAACGAACAAAGCCTCCGTATCCTTATCAGACACGGAGGCTTCTTCTGAAAACGG
>OBYQ01000185.1_pt1 | contig 86865 bp, 76 predicted proteins | sample 1538221 | NCBI WGS metagenome assembly OBYQ01 (sample SAMEA2580200, study PRJEB22360) | human gut metagenome | biome: human gut; feature: human-associated habitat; material: faeces | place: Denmark | collected 2008/2010
GTTAAAATAATAACAAATATCGTTCACTTATTCTACTTGTCACTCTTTTTTGTCCACTTTTAACAGAGAATATTTGGAGCTTAACAGCGGTTAACGACAACACCTGACAAATTTACATTCGTTGTATGTCAGATGGCTTTAACACTCTGACATTCATTCAGTAAAGTCAGATTTTCATGACACCGATTCCAGGTAAGTCATTCAGAGTGATCTTTCCTTTCACCACTTCCACCCCTTTAAAGCGATCATTAGAGATAAGCAGGTTGCCATCCAGGTCGGCAAAATCCACTAATGGCGAGAACTGTGAAGCTGCAGAAATAGCACAGGAAGTCTCTGTCATACAGCCCACCATGACACGCATGCCGAGTGCATGAGCCAATGTCACCATCTTCCATGCTTCACGCATACCGGTACACTTCATCAGCTTTATATTGATTCCCGTGAAAGCGCCTTTTAAAGCGGCTACATCTCCCAGACGCTGCAAGGATTCATCCGCAAATATCGGTAGCGGGCTCTGTTGTGTTATCCAGGCAATATCCTCTAGCTTCTCCTTAGGCATGGGCTGTTCTATCATCACAACGCCTTTTTCTTTCAGCCAATGAATCATATCGAGCGCGTATTGGCGGTCTGCCCATCCTTGATTGGCATCTATCGCTATCGGAAGGTCTGTTACCGAACGAATGGTTTCAATCATCTCCTTATCATTGTCCCGTCCCAGTTTCACCTTTAATATATTAAACTGATCGGCACACTCTTTTGTTTTCGCCCGCACTACATCCGGCGCATCGATGCCTATCGTAAAGGTAGTGGAAGGTGTCTTTTCTTTGTTCAATCCCCATATCTTATACCAGGGAGCGCCTAATAGTTTCCCTACCAGATCATGAAGGGCGATATCTACCGCAGCTTTCGCTGCCGTATCCTTTGGCGAGAGGCTGTCAACGTATGACAAAATGTCATCTAGCTGAAAAGGATCACTAAACTGTTCCAGATTCACTTTCCCAAGGAAATTCATCACAGACTCTACTGTTTCTCCCAAATAAGGAGGCATAGAGGCTTCTCCATATCCCGTCACGCCTTCATATTCTATTTCTACCTGCACATCGGGAGTTGTTGTACGCGAATAAGTGGCAACTGTAAACACGTGCCTCAACTTCAATTCATAAGGGAAAAAAGTCATTTTCATCTTCCCTCCCAAACCGAGCTTATTTATATGAATGGTAGAAAGCAACGATTCTCCGGCTAGTGCCTGACGGGCTACTAACCCCGAACCGAAAGCAGCCAAAGCTGCCGTTTTCAAAAAATCTCTCCTGTTCTGCATTCTTTTATTGATAAAAGGGGTTCTTATTTGTGGTATTCATTCCTTTCTCCTTATTTATATAAGGTAAGAAACGGACAGCAAAAAGTAAACGCTTCGTGTTGAATTCATCATAGTTTTGATCCGCAGGATTCATGCTGCTGACGTGCACATCTCCCAATGCGTGGATAAACTGCTTGTTTCCGAGGTAAATGCCGACGTGAGAAATACCTTCTTTACGTTCCGCAGTCGCTTTCCGGCCGAAAAACACCAGATCTCCCCGTTTGACATTAGAGAAGTCAGGAGCAATATCGATATGTTCGCCCACATAGGCCTGTTGAGAGGCATCTCTCGGGATAATAATGTCATGCATAAAAAGTACGGTCCGTACCAGTCCGCTACAATCCACTCCCTTGGAAGAGGTTCCTGCCCATAGATAAGGAATTCCCATCATCGAGTAAGCTGTTTCAATGATACTTTCAACATCTTGTTTCAGTGAAGCTCGCCATTCCGCTTCCGGTTGGGAAATGGATTTCGAAAGATATGCTTTCCGTCCATCAGGATAAGACACTTGATAGAAATGTCCTTTGCTCCCCTCCCACTTCAAACGATTGCCCGCAACAACATCGGATACGGGTTGGGAACTCTCATCCGGTTTTTCATACGCAAATCCGTAGTGCGAGGTAACCACTATCTTTTCTGCCCGGTTCCATTCATCATACCGTTCTTTCGACATGGGGGTAATCACCATCCGGTGCACCCATCCGGTATAATCATCCGGTGTTTGTATCTCGTACCAACCGTTATACTGAAGCACCTTGACCGGCATTCCCAACAATGCCTGCGTACTCATACCGGAAGTAAATTTGCCTTCCTCGCGCAAATTGCAAACTGAAATATGTACTACCCCATAAGCCGAATCGGCAGGCATGGGACGTATTTCCTGTGCTTTCAGGCTAGCTGCCATCATCGCCAGAAAACAATAGAAAAGGAGGATATTCTTCTTCATTAAAATCTATTTTAATGATAGCAAAGTTAGAAATTATTTCTATTTGTGATACTTTCTTTGGCTAAAACAAAATAAATGACGTATTTTTGCAGTCTAAAGCAGTTGGCCGGTCTGTCGCGTGCATGTTTCGTGCAGGAGGAAAGTCCGGGCAACATAGAGCATCCTACTTCCTAACAGAAAGCTGTCCGCGAGGGTAGAGTAACGTAGAAGAAAATAACCGCCGCTCCTTTCGGGGAGAGGTAAGGGTGAGAAGGTGGGGTAAGAGCCCACCAGTCGCATGGCGACATGCGGGCTGTACGTCTTAGGAGTTGTAAGGTCATGTAAACCGGCGTTATGAGAGTTGCTCGCTCCATGTCGGAGGGTAGACCGCTAAAGTGTCGTGGTGACACGCCACTCAGATAAATGACAGGCACCTGATATAATTAAAGATTAATAATCGGAAATTATATGGGTACAGAACTCGGCTTATAGGCTGACTGCTTTTTCTTTTAATTATCCATTTAATTACAAATGACTAATGGATGAGGATCGACTGTTCAAGCAAGTCTGTTGTAATCAGTAATTAGTTGCTTGCAATTAGTAATTAGCGAAGAACTATGAAGAAGAAAATCACCGATATATGGAAGTTTCTTACGTATGACATCTGGCGCATTACGGAAGACGAAGTGACCCGGACCAAGTTCTCACTCTACAATATTATAAAGACCGTCTATCTTTGTATCAATCGGTTTACCAAAGACCGGATGGCCAATAAAGCTTCTGCACTTACTTATAGCACATTGCTTGCCATTGTACCGATACTTGCCATCCTGTTTGCCGTAGCGCGTGGTTTCGGGTTCGACAACCTGATGGAACATCAGTTCCGCAACGGTTTTGGAGGAAATACAGAAACAACGGAGGCCATTCTCTCATTTGTCAATTCCTATCTTTCACAGACCAAAGGAGGTATTTTCATTGGAGTTGGTTTGGTAATGTTGTTATGGACGGTTATCAATCTGGTCAGTAATATTGAAATCACCTTCAACCGTATCTGGGAAGTGAAAAAAGCACGATCCATGTATCGCAAGATTACGGACTATTTCTCCATGTTCCTGCTGATGCCGATTCTGATCGTGGTATCCGGAGGACTTTCTCTGTTTATGAGCACCATTCTCAAGCAGATGGATGATTTCGTCCTGCTCGCTCCTGTTATGAAATTCATGATACGGCTTATTCCTTTTGTCCTGACATGGCTGATGTTCACCGGGCTGTACATCTTCATGCCGAACACGAAAGTGAAATTCAAACACGCTCTCATTGCAGGTATTCTGGCAGGGTCTGCTTATCAGGCTTTTCAGTTCCTGTACATCAACAGCCAGTTGTGGGTGTCAAAGTACAATGCCATTTATGGTAGTTTTGCCGCACTTCCCTTATTTCTGCTTTGGTTGCAGATATCCTGGACAATCTGTTTGTTTGGAGCCGAACTGACGTATGCCGGACAGAATATCCGCAGCTTTAGCTTTGACCAGGACACCCGGAACATCAGCAGACGATACCGGGATTTTATATCCATCCTGATTATGTCACTCATAGCCAAACGATTCGAAAAGAACGAACCGCCCTATACGGCTGCAGAAATATCGGAGGAGCATCAGATCCCCATCCGACTGACAAATCAGGTACTTTATCAGTTACAGGAAATAGAATTGATTCACGAGGTTGTTACCGACGAAAAAAGCGAAGAAATCGGTTACCAGCCTTCAATGGATATCAATCAACTGAATGTGGCTGTCCTGCTGGACCGTTTGGACACATACGGCTCCGAGAATTTCAAAATAGACAAAGACGAAGAATTCAACGACGAATGGAAGGTGCTGACCGAATCCAGAGAAGAATACTATAAAAAAGCAAGTAAAGTATTACTGAAGGATTTGTAGGAAAGTCAAACCTTAAATCGCGAAAATGAACTTAACACAATATTAGAAAAAATGAAAAAGCTACTGCTAAGTGCATTTGTCATCTGTCTAGCAGGGACAAGCATTGCACAAGAATCTCCTTTATGGATGCGCCACTGCGCTCTTTCTCCAGACGGAACCACCATTGCATTTATCTACAAAGGAGACATCTACACGGTACCGTCAACCGGCGGACGTGCCACACAAATCACCACCAATCCGGCTTTTGATACGGAACCGGTATGGAGTCCCGACAGTAAACAAATTGCCTTTGCATCGGATCGCATGGGAAGTCTCGACGTTTTCGTCGTATCCAGTGAAGGAGGAGCACCCCAGCGACTGACCACTCATTCAGGCAGTGAGAAACCTGTTGCCTACAAAGACAACAAACACATTTTATTCACAGCCAACATTGCTCCCTCTGCCGAAGATGCCGGATTTCCTTCCGGTCAGTTCCAGCAAGTGTACGAGGTAGCCGTGACGGGAGGACGCCCCGCTATGTTCTCATCCATGCCAATGGAGTGCATCTCTATTAATAAGGAGGGAGTGATGCTCTATCAGGACAAGAAAGGATACGAAGACTATTGGCGCAAGCATCAGGTATCCCCTATTGCCCGTGACATCTGGACATACACTCCCGGGAAAAAACCTGTTTATCAAAAACAAACTACTTTCGGAGGTGAAGACCGCGAACCGGTATGGAGTCCTGATGGTAAATCATTCTATTATCTAAGTGAAGAGAAAGGTTCCTTCAATATATTCCAACGTACTCCCGGAACCACCACTTCCCAACAAATCACTTTCCATACAAAGCATCCCGTACGTTTTCTAAGCATTTCAACCACCGGCACACTCTGTTATGGTTATGACGGCGAAATTTATACACTTACTCCGGGCAAACAACCCCAAAAGGTAAATATAAGTATCCTGGCAGACAAGAATGACAAAGATATTATCCGCCAAATCAAATCCAACGGAGCTACCGACATCGCTGTATCTCCCAAAGGAAAAGAAGTCGCATTCATTATGCGCGGTGATGTTTACGTAACCTCTATTGACTACAAAACAACCAAACAAATCACCAACACACCCGATCAGGAACGCAACATCAGTTTCGCTCCCGACGGACGCACACTCGTCTATTCTTCAGAACGCGATGGATTGTGGCAGCTTTACACTTCCACCATCGTACGCAAAGAGGAGAAACAATTCACCTATGCCACAGAATTGAAAGAAGAACGTTTGACAAACTCCAAAGTCGCTTCTTTTCAACCACAATTCAGTCCTGACGGTAAAGAGGTTGCTTTCCTCGAAAACCGTACCGCTATCCGTGTCATCAATCTAAAAAGCAAGGCTGTGCGCACAGTGATGGATGCCAAATATCAATATTCTTATGCCGACGGTGACCAATGGTTCCAATGGAGCCCCGACAGCCAATGGATTCTATCAGACTTCATTGGCATAGGAGGCTGGAATAATAAAGACGTCGTTTTGCTGAAAGCCGACGGAAAAGGCGAAATGGTCAATCTTACCGAAAGCGGATACAGCGACAGCAACGCCAAATGGGTGTTGGGTGGAAAAGCAATGATATGGAACAGTGACCGTGCCGGATACCGTAGCCATGGTAGCTGGGGAAGTGAAGACGACACCTATATTATGTTTTTCGACGTCGATGCCTACAACCGCTTCCTGATGAGCAAAGAAGATATTGCCTTACTTGAAGAAGCGGAAAAGGCAGAGAAAGCAGAAAAAGAAAAAGCCAAGAAAGAAAAGGCAGAGAAGAAAGAAGACACTAAAGACAGTAAGAAGAAAACGAACCAGAATGAGAATGCGAAAAAAGACAGTACGGAAGTGAAACCTCTTACATTCGATTTGGAGAATCGTTTTGACCGCATTGTCCGTCTAACTGTAAATTCTTCCCGCCTGGGTGACGCTGTCATGAGTCCGAAGGGTGATATTCTTTATTACCTGGCAGCTTTTGAAGGAGACTACGACCTTTGGGAGCATAAACTGAAAGAAAATACGACTAAAATATTATTGAAAGGAGTTGGCGGCGGCTCACTCATACCGGATAAAGAAGGAAAGAATATCTTTATGTGCACAGGTGGCCGATTGAAGAAAATAGAGATTGCCGGTAGCAAAATTACACCGATAGAATTTGAAGCATTCTTCGATTACCGTCCTTATGATGAACGCGCATACATCTTCGACCACGTTTGCCAGCAAGTAAATGACAAATTCTATATTGCCGACTTGCATGGAGTGGACTGGAAAGGATATAAAAAAGCATACGAACGCTTCTTGCCCCACATCAGCAACAATTATGACTTCACGGAAATGTTGAGTGAATTGCTTGGCGAATTGAATGGTTCCCATACCGGAGCCCGGTTTGCAGCAGGAGGCAGCGCAATGCCTACCGCTACTCTGGGAGTCTTTTACGATGAGTCATACGACGGTGCCGGGTTAAAGATCAAGGAAATCATGAAGCAAAGTCCTTTCACCCAGAAAAAGACAGAAGTGAAGGCAGGTTGCATCATTGAAAAAGTAGACGGCACAGCGATTGAAGCCGGTGCTGATTACTTCCCGTTATTTGAAGGCAAAGTCGGACGCAAAGTAGTACTTACCGTATACGATCCTTCTACTAAAAAACGTTTTGAAGAAGCAGTAAAAGCAATCAGCTATGGAACCCAAAGCGAGCTGCTTTACAAACGTTGGGTAGAGCGCTGCGCCAAGAAAGTGGAAGAGCTTTCCGGCGGACGCATTGCTTATGTACATATTAAAGGTATGGACAGCCCCAGCTTCCGCAAGATCTATTCCGAACTACTCGGCCGTTATCGTAATAAAGAAGCCGTAGTGGTAGATACCCGCCATAATGGTGGCGGATGGCTGCACGATGATGTAGCCACCTTACTTAGTGGAAAGGAATATCAACGTTTCGTGCCACGCGGACAATATATCGGCAGCGATCCATTCAACAAATGGCTGAAAGCCTCATGCATGCTAACTTGCGAAGACAATTACAGCAATGCTCATGGCACTCCTTACGTATATAAGACTCTAGGTATTGGTAAACTGGTAGGCGCCCCGGTGGCAGGCACAATGACTGCTGTGTGGTGGGAACGCCAGATAGATCCGTCTATTGTATTCGGTATCCCGCAGGTGGGTTGCATGGATATGCAAGGCAACTATCTCGAAAATCAGACCTTGCAACCTGATATTCTAGTTTATAACGAACCGGCAGCCAGCCTGAAAGGAGAAGATGCACAACTGAAAGCAGCAGTAGACTACCTATTGAAAGATTTGTCAAAAAAGAAATAAATATAGCATTATTGATGCCGCCGGAAAAGCGGCATCAATAACACGCTAACTATCAACACCTTAAAAAAGCTATTTATTGGTTTTAAAGAAACAGGTCGTTCCTTTAAAAGGAAAGCATCGTTGGTTTAAAAGGAACGTCCCCTTCCTTTAAAACCAACGATGCTTTCTGTTATATGCTTATCCTAAAGGGCTAAGAATATAATTATTTTTCAATCAATAACGATTGTATGAAATCACCTTTTCTTTCGGCTTCCTTATCTTCTTACGTTTTTCCTTTGCCGGATAGCCAATGACAATATCCAGCAATAAACGTTTCGAAGCAGGAATACCGGCAAGCTGTTTCAGCTCTTTTTCATCGAACCAACCCAGAATACAAGAACCCAAACCTTCGGCTTCAGCTGCCAGAGAAATATGAGCAGCCGCTATTCCAATGTCGATCAACGGAAAATGCTTGCCTTTTACCTTTCCGCCAAGCAGGGAGGTTATATTAGCAGATTCTTCTACAACCAGAATATGCACGGGAGCATCTTTGGCAAACTTATTCATTCCCAAGCCAGCAGCAGCTTTCCCGGCTTTTTGAGCCAGTTCCTTGTCTGTGATGACCACAAACCTCCAAGGTTGTGCGTTGCAGGCTGAAGGCGCCAAACGTGCAGCTTCAAGTACCCGTTCCAACTTTTCCGGCTCCACCGGACGTTCCTTATCATACGAACGGTCACTTTGACGAGCCTGCACCAATTGAAGAAAATCAGTATATGCCATTTCCAATCCTCCGGTCACTTATTTATATTTTCTTATTTATATTGAATCATCCGGCTGATATACTTGCCGATAATATCGAATTCGATATTTACCACACTGCCAATCTCAAACGTATGGAAGTTCGTATGCTCGTATGTATAAGGAATGATAGCCACCTGGAAAGTATCATCCGTCGGATTACATACCGTCAGGCTAACACCGTTCACAGTCACCGAACCTTTATCCACGGTGATATATCCGCGTTTCGCCATCTCCTTGTCAAACGCATATCGGAATGTAAAATACCAGCTGCCTTCCGCATCCTTAATATCGATACAAGTAGCAGTCTGATCCACATGTCCCTGAACGATATGTCCGTCCAACCGACCGTTCATCATCATGCTACGTTCAACGTTCACCTTATCCCCCACTTTCAACAAACCGAGGTTAGAACGCTCCAACGTTTCTTTCATGGCAGTCACCGTATACGTATCATCCGTCAGAGTCACTACCGTCAGGCATACACCATTGTGAGAAATACTTTGGTCGATTTTCAACTCATTCACAAACGAACACTTAAATGTAAAGTGTATATTCTCCTGGTCTTTCACCAGTGCTACCAAAGTAGCATATTCTTCTACGATTCCAGAAAACATAATTCTATTTACTATTTACGATTTTACAATTGAAAGTACTCTCTTAATGCAAGGGTCAAAGATACGAATAAGGAAGCAGCTTAGAAAATAAGAGCAAAAAAAAATGGGGCTTTTCACAAAGCTCCATTTTTCAGTTTTCAATAGGTATTAGTTTTTTTTTAAGGTAAAAAGATTGTTTTCAGGATAACGGTGCAAATATAGGCGGTTTTACCGATACTATCCAAATTATAAAACATGTCATATAACATCTTTTTGAAAATTCTTTGGATTTATTATCATTTGAAGCAAAATCTCCTGTAACTTGTCCGTTACAGGAGACAAATATAAGATAATTTTTTAAGGAGCCCTAATTTCTGTTTAAAAATCGGCAGAAAATTACTTTTCCGGGTAATTTTCATCGGTTTTTCCACGATGTTTTAACACTTTGGCATCAATGAAGAATACAATCTCCTCGGCAATGTTGGTAATATGATCTCCCGAACGTTCCAGTTTACGGAACACGCTGACTAAATCTACGCAAGTATGTACAGCTTCCGGATGTTCGATAATATAGTCTGAAAGAATCCCTGTTGCATCCGCATTGATTTCATCTAGCAAATTATCCTTAGCAAACACTCCTGCCGCCAAATCATTACTCTCTTCATTCAAGGCACGTTTTGCCAGTTCCAGCATTGACAACACCTCTGCCTGCATCTCTGCCAGGCGAAGACGAGACAACAGCTCCGCATCCAATACCGGTTCTTTGCAACGAAGTACAAAACGGGCGATCCCTTCCGCAAAGTCACCCAAACGTTCCAGATTTGTGTTAATCTTCAACATAGCCAACACAAAACGAAGATCAATCGCCACCGGATTATACAATGCGATAATATCTTCCACATCACTATCTATCTTCAATTCAAAAGCATTCACCCTGCGCTCGCGAACCATCACCTGTTGAGCCAGCTCCTTGTCAAGGGTCAACACAGCCTCTCCGGCACGGTCAAGCTGGTTGTACACCAAGGTCCACATTTCATCAATTTCCTTCTTCAATAGGATGAGTTCCGATTCTATAAACTTTACCATAGTCTATTATATATAAATGATTAATATTCTATCAATTGGGTTCCAGATACCCGGATTACCCAAAACGTCCCGTTATGTAATTCTGGGTAGCCTCTTTCTCCGGATTGGTGAATATCTTTTTCGTCTGATCGAACTCCACCATTTCTCCCATATAGAAAAACGCCGTCTTATCACTGACACGGGCCGCCTGCTGCATATTATGCGTAACGATTACAATCGTATAATCCTTCTTCAGTTCATGAATCAACTCCTCCACTTTCGCCGTAGAAATAGGATCGAGCGCAGACGCAGGTTCATCCATCAGCAATACCGAAGGAGAGACAGCCATCGCACGGGCGATACAAAGACGCTGCTGCTGTCCGCCGGACAGTGCATAAGCCGATTCCTTCAACTTATCTTTCACCTCATCCCAAAGAGCCGCTCCTTTCAATGTTTCCTCCACACGCTGGCGAATGAAAGCATTATCTTTTATTCCGTTCACACGAAGTCCGTAAGCCACATTCTCGAATATGCTTTTCGGGAAAGGATTGGGACGCTGGAACACCATTCCCACATTCTTGCGGAGTTCGTCCACTTCCACGCCTTTCGCATAGATATTATGTCCGTCGATACGGATTTCTCCCTCCAGACGGGTAGCAGGAATCAAATCATTCATCCGGTTGAAAAGCCGGAGGAAAGTAGATTTGCCACAACCGGACGGTCCGATAAAAGCAACAACCGATTTTTCCTCAATCTGCATGCTGATGCCCTTCAATGCATGAAAGTCCCCATACCAGAAGTTCACATCACGCGCATCTATTTTCACTGTATCCATATACTAATTTAGTTCGTTTTTACTCTTTTCTCAAAATACTTTCTCAAGGCATTAGCCAGCAGATTCACCAACAGGATAATCATAATCAATACCAATGCCGTGCCATAAGCCAGCGGCAGTTGTGCCTCCATATCCGTTCCACTGGTGGAAATCACATACAAATGGTAAGGCAAGGCCATACACTGATCCAAAATGCCGGTAGGAAGTTGCGGCAGGAAGTATGCGGCACAAGTAAACAGAATCGGCGCCGTCTCTCCCGAAACACGTCCCAAGGCGAGAATCAACCCTGTGATAATGTTTGGCATACCCATCGGCAAAATAACATGCCATATCGTCTGCAACTTCGTCGCTCCCAATGCCCGGCTACCTTCACGCATACTGTCGGGAATGGCTTTCAAGGCTTCCTCCGTTGTCCGGATGACCAAAGGTACGCAAAGCAAACCTAATGTCAAAGAGCCTGCCAGAATACTATCACCAAACCCCATATAATTGACAAACAGCGCCATACCGAACAATCCGAATACGATGGAAGGAATACCGCTCAAGTTATTGGTCATCACCCGGATAAAGCGTACCAACCTGCCTTTCGGCGCATACTCATTCATATAAATCCCACTCATCACCCCTATCGGAAATGCAAACAGCGCACTTCCCACCATCAGGTAGAAGGTACCGACAATAGCCGGCCAGATACCGCCACCTGTCATTCCGTCCGTAGGAGCCGAAGTGATAAAATCCCAACTGATAGCACCGATTCCCTTATAGATGATAAATCCCAGAATCGCAAACAATATCAATACAATGCAAAGACTCAACAACCGGAAAATCCCGAAAGCAAATTTCTGCGAACGGTGTTTAGCTTTATTATTACTCCGTATTTCCATCTTATTTACTACGTTTTAATCCTTTAGAAGAAATATATTCCACACTAAAGTTGATAATCAATGTAATGAAGAACAGTACGACACCCAACAGGAACAATGCCTGATAGTGCGGACCACCTGCAGGAGCCTCTCCCAGTTCGGCGGCAATCGTAGCCGGAATGGTACGTAAAGGCTCAAGAATGGTTGTCGGAATCACAGCCGCATTACCGGTCACCATCAATACCGCCATCGTCTCCCCGATAGCACGTCCGATGCCAAGTACCACGCCGGATGTAATACCCGAAATAGAATAAGGAATTACGACCTTATATATAGTCTGCCATTGAGAAGCCCCCAACGCCAGACTCGCTTCCCGCATTGCACGCGGACAGTTACGCATCGCATCTTCCGTCACCGTTATGATGGTAGGCAATGCCATAATGGCCAGTACGATACTCCCTGCCAGGCCGCTCTCTCCCACCGGAAGATTAAACAACTTCTGAATCAACGGAACGATGACAATCAACCCGAAAAAGCCATAGACCACGGAAGGAATGCCGCTCAACAGTTCGATAATCGGTTTCAGCCAGTTCCGCATTTTCGGGTTTGCCACTTCAGACATATAGATAGAAACCGAAAGCCCGAACGGCAAAGCAAAAAGAATGGCGAACAGACTCACCCACAACGTACCGGTAATCAACGGCAGGAAGCCGAATTGAGCTGCCGGAGTGGCCGTAGGAAACCATTCGGCACCCGCAAATACATCTTTCACGGAAATGGTGTTATCCTCTATGAAATGCACCGCGTCCGGATGAACAATAAACTTCTGCGGAACAAAAGCTACGATACCCGGTGTTTTCTCTACCAGTTCCGTAATCTTGTCGCCTGCATATTCATAAGCAGGTCCCAGCTCCTCTTCCGTATAATACTGCGTTATATCCTCCAAACGAAAAACCCGGATAGGGAGATCTTCCCCGCCGAGTTCCTTCCAGTTTGTGATCTCCTCATCAAAAACATTTTTTATCTGTGCAGGGCTCAACACACTAACTTTGTTGCTCTTATTCAGCGCCAACACATATCCCTCTTCAATCACCTTACTCTTGAACAGCCCGAAAGCTTCCGTGAAAAGGAAGAGTACAATCAGCAGAATAGTAATACTTGTCACGAAACCGCTACAAGTCAACATTCCTTCTATAATCCTTTCAAATACCTTTTTCATACCTACTATGATTTCTGATGCAAAGAAAGCGTCTCTTTATTAAGGAGGTGTGACTAACGTTTGAAGGAAATGTTTCAATCATGTTACGTTTGTGTTACAAGTATCATTTCCATTCCGGATGAAATGGAAATGTAATATCCGATTGCTTAATTTGCAAAGTCAATAAAAAGAAGAAATATGAAAGTGAGAAGAAACTTATTAATCGCCCTTTCCTTACTCTCGCTCGGTGCCAACGCACAACGTATAAAAGGTAGCGACACGGTACTGCCTGTCGCACAACAGACAGCAGAGCGGTTTATGAACCAGCATCCGGATGCCCGTGTCACTGTAACCGGTGGCGGAACCGGTGTGGGTATCTCCGCTTTAATGGATAATACAACGGACATTGCAATGGCTTCCCGCCCGATCAAGTTCAGCGAGAAGATGAAAATTAAAGCGGCAGGAGAAGAAGTAAACGAAGTGATTGTTGCCTACGACGCCCTCGCCGTGGTGGTGCATCCCTCTAATCCGGTGAAACAGCTGACCCGCCAACAACTGGAGGATATTTTCCGGGGGAAGATAACCAACTGGAAACAGGTAGGCGGAGACAACCGAAAAATAGTAGTCTACTCGCGTGAAACATCGTCCGGTACTTACGAATTTTTCAAAGAGAGCGTACTGAAAAATAAAAACTACATGGCAAGCAGCCTTTCCATGCCGGCAACAGGTGCTATTATCCAGTCTGTCAGCCAGACCAAAGGAGCCATCGGATATGTAGGACTGGCCTACGTGTCTCCCCGTGTCAAAACGCTTTCCGTGTCTTATGATGGAAGCCACTACGCCACCCCTACGGTAGAGAATGCCACCAACAAAACCTACCCTATCGTCCGGCCGCTTTACTACTATTACAATGTAAAAAATAAGGAACAAGTTAACCCCCTGATTCAGTTTATTCTTTCATCCGACGGACAGGACATTATAAAAAAGAGCGGTTATATTCCGGTTAAATAAAAAAAATGTCCTACTTTTGTAGCCTAAATACAGATAACATTAACCGTTATGACAGATATTAAAAACGAAGAAGCAGGCGAAAAGAAAAGCTTGAACTTTATTGAACAGGCAGTAGAGAAAGACTTGAAAGAAGGTAAAAATGGTGGAAAAGTGCAGACGCGTTTCCCGCCCGAGCCCAACGGCTATCTTCACATCGGCCATGCCAAAGCTATTTGCCTTGATTTCGGCATCGCAGAAAAACACGGCGGTGTATGTAACCTTCGTTTCGACGACACTAACCCTACCAAGGAAGATGTGGAATATGTAGAAGCTATCAAAGAAGATATCCAATGGCTAGGCTACCAGTGGGGAAACGAATACTACGCTTCCGACTACTTCCAACAATTATGGGACTTCGCTATCCGCCTGATTCAGGAGGGAAAAGCATATATCGACGAACAGAGTTCGGAACTGATTGCACAGCAGAAAGGTACTCCTACCCAACCGGGTGTGGAAAGCCCTTACCGGAACCGTCCTATCGAAGAGAGCCTCGAACTTTTTAAGAAAATGAATAGCGGCGAGATCGAAGAAGGCGCCATGGTGCTCCGTGCCAAGATTGACATGGCTAATCCGAATATGCACTTCCGCGATCCGATTATTTACCGTGTAGTGAAACACCCGCACCACCGTACGGGTACTACCTGGAAAGCTTATCCGATGTATGACTTCGCCCACGGACAGAGTGACTTCTTCGAAGGAGTGACTCATTCTCTGTGCACACTTGAATTTGTGGTACACCGTCCGCTTTACGACCTCTTCATCGATTGGTTGAAAGAGGGAAAAGACCTGAACGACAACCGTCCCCGTCAGACTGAATTCAACAAACTGAACCTAAGTTACACCCTGATGAGCAAACGTAACCTGCTCACACTGGTGAAAGAAGGATTGGTAAACGGATGGGACGACCCTCGTATGCCGACGATCTGCGGTTTCCGCCGTCGCGGTTATTCACCGGAGTCCATTCATAAGTTTATCGATAAAATCGGATATACCACTTACGATGCCCTGAACGACATCGCCTTGTTGGAAAGCTCTGTCCGGGATGATTTGAACAGCCGTGCTACCCGTATATCTGCAGTAATCAACCCGGTTAAACTGATTATCACCAACTATCCCGAAGGACAGGTTGAAGAACTGGAAGCAATCAACAATCCGGAAGATCCGGAAGCAGGAAGTCACCTGATCGAGTTCAGCCGCGAATTGTGGATGGAGCGCGAAGACTTCATGGAAGACGCTCCCAAGAAATATTTCCGCATGACACCGGGACAAGAAGTACGTCTCAAAAATGCTTATATCGTGAAATGCACCGGTTGCAAGAAAGACGAAAACGGTGTTATCACAGAAGTATATTGCGAATATGACGCAAATACCCGCAGCGGCATGCCGGATGCGAACCGCAAGGTGAAAGGTACGCTCCACTGGGTAAGCTGCAACCACTGCCTGCAAGCAGAAGTACGTTTGTACGACCGTTTGTGGAAAGTGGAAAATCCACGTGACGAACTGGCTGCCATCCGCGAAGCAAAAAAATGCGAAGCACTGGAAGCCATGAAAGAAATCATTAATCCGGATTCATTGAAAGTTCTGCCCAACTGCTACATAGAGAAGTTCGCAGCTACCCTGCCTCCACTCTCCTATCTGCAGTTCCAACGGATCGGTTACTTTAATATCGACAAAGAATCAACCCCGGATAAACTAATCTTCAACCGTACAGTAGGGTTGAAAGACACATGGGGTAAGATTAATAAATAACTAAGCTTTCAAGCTTAACTTTACAATGGGGCTGTGTCAAAAGGATCATCATCTGAACTTTTGCAACAGCCCCATCTTAGCAATTAAAAATCTAAAAGTAAAATGGGTAGAAAAAATTCGCCATCAGCAAAAAAGGAACTAGTCACACTAATCACAAACTACGAAGAAGCAAAAGCAGAAAACCGACAACTTTATCTGGATGCTGACCAATTGGCCGACATCGCCGACTGGTATGCCTCCGAGCGAAAATTTGAAGAAGCACAAGAAGTAATCACTTATGGACTTAAAATACATCCGGGAAACACAGATTTGCTTATAGAACAAGCATATCTTTACCTGGATACCCAAAAGCTGCAAAAAGCAAAAAAAGTAGCGGATTCGATTACCGAAGAATTTGATTCCGAAGTGAAACTGCTGAAAGCCGAACTATTGCTGAATGGAGGAAAACTGGAGGAAGCTCAATGGCTGTTAAGCACAATAGCGGATGCCGACGAGCTGGAAACAATCATTGATGTTGTATTTCTCTATCTGGACATGGGATACCCGGACGCAGCCAAAGAATGGCTCGACAGAGGTAAATCCCGTTATACCGAAGATGAAGAATACATGGCTCTCACAGCCGATTATCTGGCATCGACCCATCAGGTAGAATCGGCCATCATCTATTACAATAAACTCATTGACAAATCTCCATTCAACCCTTCCTACTGGATGGGACTGGTGAAATGTTACTTTGTCCAGGAACAAATAGACAAAGCCATCGAAGCCTGTGATTTCGCATTGGCAGCCGACGATCAGTACGGGGAAGCTTATGCCTACAAGGCACATTGTTTCTTCTATCTGAACAATTCGGATGATGCCATCGAGAATTACCAAAAGGCGATTGAGCTCAAAGCCATTCCCCCCGAACTGGGTTACATGTTTATGGGAATATCCTACGGTAATAAAGAAGAATGGCAAAAAGCCGATGACTATTACGACAAAGTGATCGAACGTTTTGAAGAAGACGGAGACAAGCAGTCTATTTTATTGATAGACACCTATACCAGCAAAGCATTCGCCCTGTCTCACCTGGAAAGGTATGAAGAGGCGCATGAACTATGCGAGAAAGCCAAAGAGATAAACCCGAACGAGGGATTGATTTATCTGACAGAAGGAAAACTATACCTGGCAGAGGAACTGGAAGACGAAGCTGCCATCTCTTTCGAAAAAGCGATAGAGATCAATCCGAACATAGAAATGTGGTATATGATTGCCTCTGCTTATTCGGAAAGTGACTATCTGATCGAAGCGAAAGAATACTTTGAAAAAGTGTACCAGATAAATCCGAAATACGAAGATGTGACGGAGAAATTGAGTGTTCTTTGCCTCATGCACGGTGAAATCGACAACTTCTTTAAATATAACAAGGAATGTGAACATCCACTGGAAGAAGACATGATCCTGGATCTGTTGAACAGTCCCGAACACAGAGAAGAAGACGAAAGAACTCTCAAAGAAGTGTGGGAACGCATGAAAAAAGAGAATAAGAAAAAAACAAAAGGAAAAAAATAAATCAATTTATAAATTCTATCCTCAAAAAACATGGAATCAGTAGCAGAACTTCTTAAATGGGTATTAGAAAACTTGAACTATTGGGTAGTCACTATTTTTATGGCTATCGAAAGCTCTTTTATTCCCTTCCCCTCGGAAGCCGTAGTACCCCCTGCCGCATGGAAAGCTATGGCAGACGACAGTATGAATATCTTTCTCGTTGTCCTATTTGCAACTATAGGAGCAGATATCGGTGCATTAGTTAATTATTACCTGGCACGTTGGTTGGGTCGTCCTATTATCTATAAATTCGCTAACAGCCGTTTAGGGCACATGTGCCTTATTGACGAAGAGAAAATACACCATGCAGAAGAATATTTCAGAAAGCACGGTGCAGCCTCTACTTTCTTTGGCCGTCTTATTCCGGCTGTACGCCAACTTATCAGTATTCCCGCAGGGTTAGCCGGCATGAAAATAGGTCCTTTCCTGCTTTATACAACTCTCGGCGCTGCTATATGGAACAGCATATTAGCTTTGCTCGGATACCTGATTTACCGTTTTACAGACCTCAAAACGACTAACGATGTCTATGTAATGGCCACCGAATACAGTCACGAAATCGGCTATGTCATTATAGCAGTGGTGGTAATTGTAATCGTTTTTTTGGCTTATAAAGGGCTGAAAAAAAGAAAATAAGTAGTAAAATACTCATTGCAAAGCCACAGAGGACGCAGAGAACACAAAGCAAGAACATAGAGTTACCGGGGCATCCATTATTGTAAATCGGCTATTACCCGTTAAATTCTTACTTCTTTGTGTATTCTACGTCCTCTGTGGTTTATTTTTTGTGGTAGATAAGAGCTAATTAGAAATTAAACTGAACTCCTACTCCCAATATCTCTTTAAATTGCACACGAGCACCTTTTGTACCATCCTTTTGCACGATTTTCACATCATCGTCATACATCAGGTTAGTAGTAAGTGTGGTTGAGAACCATTTATTGATAATCATATTTACTTGTACTTCCCAGTTCACATCTATATTCAGCGGCTTATGCAGATAATCGGAATATAGATCCAAACGTGAATATACCGTCATATTTTTCAAGAATTCATATTTGGCTTCTCCTTTCAAGTTAGCACCGAAGCTGGATAATAGATGTTTGCCCGGATCCACTCCATAAGCTCCTTCGTCAGAGAGACGGTCATTGAGTACAAATGTTCCGCGCCACGCAGCAGGAGACAATACAACGGTAAATATCTTACCCGGATCATACGTAAAGCCCAAACCGGTAGTCAAATAGGCAGGAGCCATAAATTCGGAGATAGCAATGTCTTTATTGACGGAGTAGTCATATCCTGGAGAAAACTGTGTCTGGAAAGTGGCGAACGCACTGGCATACCAACTTTTGGCAATAGCATAGCCATAATTCGTATTCAAATAGATTTTATCATTTGCTTTCCTGGTTCCGTCGTCACCGGTCTTATTCAATCCATAAGCCAGTTCGATACGATTATTCCACAGATGTTTTCCTTTCTTATAATTAATCTGATAAGTGCCCTGCAAGTCAAAGGCAACGGAGTTATCACCTCCGGCAGCCCAATTAGTGAGGCTCACTTGCGTTAGTTTCAGTCCGGCAAATCCTTCTTTTGTCCAGGGAGAAATTTGTGTACTATCGGCAGTTTGGGCCGACAAGGTTCCAACGCCCATACATAACAGGGCGATGAATAGAGTTTTCATTTTGTTCATGATAGTTGAGGTTTAGTGTAGAAAAAACACAACCTAACAAGAACGGAGCCTTGGCAGTTTACCAAGCCTTTTTACCAGTTCCCATTAGGTCAAAATCTTTAAGATAAGTAGCAGGCTTAAGTATTAAGTATTAGCCATATTCGTTTATTAGCTGCAACTAATAGTTAATACCTAATACTTAATACTCCATATTCTATATTACTTTACAGCAGCTAAGGCTTTGTCATAATCAGGCTCCTGGGTGATTTCAGGAACAAGTTCCGTATATGCAATTTTGCCATCTTTGCCAATCACAACTACCGCACGCGCCAAAAGTCCTGCCAACGGACCGTCTGCCATACGTACTCCGTAACTTTCGTCGAAATCAGAGAAGCGGAAATCAGACAATGGAATTACATTTTCAATACCTTCCGTTGTACAGAAACGACCGTGAGCAAAAGGAAGGTCCTTAGAGATAGCCAATACTACCGTATCTTTCAATCCGGCAGCCATTTTATTAAACTTACGTACAGAAGTTGCACATACGCTGGTATCCAGACTAGGGAAAATATTTAAAATCACATTTTTACCATTTAAATCTTTCAGAGAGAAAGAAGATAAATCTGTTTTTACCAGCTCGAAGTCAGGAGCTACCTTACCTACTTGTATAAATTCACCGATCAGTTTCACCGGTTGTCCTTTGAAATTTGTTGTTGCCATAATGCATGTATATTTAAAATTTACTTTATATAGGAAACAACTATTCCCCCAAATATGTTCACGGAAAACCTTTTCTAAATTCAATTTGTTATTCCTCAACGAAATCACTCTAGTGTTCAATTTAAAATATAAAATGTATGGAAACTGTATTCAATGAGATTCAACATTCAGTAAAAAATTGGTGGACTTCTCTTCTTTTGGGAATCGTGTATATCATTGTAGCCCTTTGGCTCATGTTCTCACCCGTAAGCACCTATGTAGCTCTAAGTATCATTTTCAGTGTATCGATGCTGATAAGCGGTATTCTGGAAATCATCTTTGCTCTTAGCAACCGGAAAGGTGTCCCGAGCTGGGGGTGGTATATCGTAGGAGGACTCATCGACCTCGTTCTGGGTATTTACCTGATTGCCTATCCGATGGTCAGCATGGAAGTTATCCCTTTCATCATAGCCTTCTGGCTTATGTTCCGAGGGTTCTCCTCCACCGGCTATTCCATCGACCTGAAACGTTACGGAACCCGCGACTGGGGCTGGTACATGGCTTTCGGTATTCTTGCCATCCTGTGCTCTCTTTTAATATTATGGCAACCCGCCATAGGAGCGCTCTACGCAGTGTATATGATTTCTTTTGCTTTCCTCATCATCGGACTTTTCCGTGTCATGCTTTCATTTGAATTAAAGAATCTGCATAAAAGAAAATAAAAAGCTTTCGGCACTTACTTTGGGATTTTGTTTATCTTTGTAGGCAATTTACATAAATCAATTAATTAAAAAGGAAGAAAATTATGGCAATGCATACATGGTTTGAGTGCAAGATCCGTTATGAAAAAGTAATGGAAAACGGAATGCAGAAGAAAGTAACTGAACCTTATCTTGTTGACGCACTCAGTTTTACAGAAGCAGAAGCACGGATTATTGAAGAAATGACTCCGTTTATCTCCGGAGAATTTACCGTTTCGGATATTAAACGTGCCAACTATAGCGAACTTTTCCCTAGCGACGAAGAAAGTGCCGACCGCTGGTTCAAATGCAAACTTATTTTCATCACTCTGGATGAAAAAAGCGGTGCTGAAAAAAAGACTTCCACCCAAGTACTGGTACAAGCTGCCGACTTGCGCGACGCAGTCAAGAAGCTGGATGAAGGAATGAAAGGAACCATGGCAGATTATCAGATCGGTATGGTATCCGAGACTCCGCTCATGGATGTATATCCTTACAGCGCCGAACCGAATGACAAACCGGAATTTGATCCATCAAAAGCATAAGTAACAATGAGTATTGCTGACAATTTAAAGCAAGTGCTGGCCGAACTCCCTCAAGGAGTCCGGCTGGTTGCTGTCTCAAAATTCCATCCCAATGAAGCGATAGAAGAAGCATATCAGGCGGGACAGCGTATTTTTGGAGAAAGCAAAGTGCAGGAAATGACAGCTAAATACGAAAGTTTGCCCAAAGACATTGAATGGCATTTCATCGGACACCTGCAGACGAACAAAATCAAATACATGATACCATACGTAGCGATGATTCATGGAATTGATAGTTATAAACTGCTGGCCGAAGTCAACAAACAAGCTGTCAAAGCGGGACGTACAGTGAACTGCCTGTTGCAGATTCACGTTGCGCAGGAAGAAACCAAATTTGGTTTCAGTCCCGAAGAATGTAAGGAGATGTTGAATGCCGGAGAATGGAAAGAGCTGACTCATGTACGCATCTGCGGATTAATGGGGATGGCCAGCAACACCGATTGCATTGAACAAATCAACCGGGAATTTGGTTTACTAAATAGGCTCTTTAACGAGATAAAAACAACTTGGTTCATCCACTCCGATGCTTTCTGCGAGCTGTCGATGGGAATGTCACATGACTACCACGAAGCCATTGCCGCAGGAAGTACGCTGGTACGGGTAGGAAGCAAGATTTTCGGAGAACGAATTTATTAATCAGGAGTAAAAAACATATTGCTATGACCGATTTAAAAACTACTTTCGCAGGGCTTTCCCTTAGAAACCCTATCATCATCAGTAGCTCGGGGCTGACCAACAGTGCCGGCAAAAACAAAAAATTGGCCGAAGATGGTGCCGGTGCGATTGTTCTGAAATCACTGTTTGAGGAACAGATCATGCTGGAAGCAGACCAACTGAAAGATCCGGCTTTCTATCCGGAAGCCAGTGACTATCTGGAAGAATATATCCGTGAGCACAAGCTATCCGAATACCTGACTTTAATAAAAGAAAGTAAGAAGGTATGCCCCATTCCTATCATTGCCAGCATCAACTGCTACACTGATTCCGAATGGATTGACTTTGCAAAGATGATTGAAGAAGCCGGTGCCGACGCATTGGAAATCAATATCCTTGCCCTGCAATCGGAAGTGCAATATACATACGGTTCATTCGAACAACGCCACATCGATATTCTCCGCCACATTAAAAAAACAATCAAGATACCTGTAATCATGAAACTGGGTGATAACCTGACAAATCCTGTGGCATTAATCGATCAGTTGTATGCCAACGGTGCAGCAGCAGTTGTTCTCTTCAACCGTTTCTATCAGCCGGACATCAATATCGAAAAGATGGAGCATATTTCAGGCGAAATATTCAGCAATGCTTCCGACCTCGCCATTCCGCTTCGTTGGATCGGAATTGCGTCTGCAGTAGTAGACAAGATCGACTATGCAGCTTCCGGTGGTGTTGCCAATGCAGAATCAGTAGTGAAAGCTATCCTTGCCGGTGCTTCGGCTGTAGAAGTTTGTAGCGCAGTCTATCTAAATACAAATGCATTCATCGGAGAAGCCAATCGCTTCCTCTCTGCATGGATGGAACGCAAAGGATTCAGGAATATAGCTCAATTCAAAGGCAAACTGAATATTAAGGATGTTCAGGGTGTTAATACATTCGAACGTACACAGTTCCTGAAATATTTCGGAAAGAAAGAATAAGGAAAAAGTATACTCAATCAATAAAGAAACGGTGAACAAATTGTGCTATTTGCAACAGGATGTTCACCGTTTTCTTTTTTAATCACTTATTAATTTATCTCGCTTAGCAGAGAAATCTGTTATAACAGGTTGCTTGCCAGTTCACTCAATTCACTTCGTTCACCTTTCAGCAAATTGACGTGTGCAAAGATATTCTGGTCTTTCATACGATCAATCATATATACCAAGCCATTGGACTGACTATCCAGATAAGGTTGGTCAATCTGCTGGATATCTCCCGTAAATACCATCTTCGTACCTTCGCCTGCACGGGTGATGATTGTCTTTATTTCATTCGGGGTCAGATTCTGCGCTTCGTCAATGATGCAATACATTTCGCTCAAACTACGACCACGGATAAATGCCAGAGCTTCAATCACCAGCTGCTCGCTTTTCTGCATATCTTCTATACGCTTCACTTCGGTAGAGTTTGTAGCAAACTGACGTTTTATGACGTTCAGGTTATCAAACAACGGCTGCATATAAGGAGCTACTTTTTCCTGTGCGTCTCCCGGAAGGAAACCGATATCCTTATTGGAAAGCGCCACAACGGGACGTGCCAACAAAATCTGTTTGTAATCCGTCAGCTTGCCCAAAGCAGCAGCCAAAGCCAGCAAAGTCTTACCTGTTCCTGCTTTTCCTGTCAGAGCCACCAGTTTGATATTCGGGTCATTCAGAATCTCAAAAGCAAAACTCTGTTCCGCATTCCGTGGTTCGATTCCATAATTCTTACCCTTCATCACACGGATAATAGAATGGGTAAAAGGATTGTAGCGTGCCAATACACTATTCCGGTCACTCTTCAATACAAAACATTCATTGGGATGAATCAAATCCTTAAAGTCAAATTCACTCAAGTCAATGCCTTCCTTTGAAGAATAAATACGGTCGATCAATGCCGGATCTACATTTTCAAAAATCTCATTAGATTTCTCGAACACATCTACATTTACCACCTTATCCGTAATATAATCTTCGCAAAGCAGACCGATTGAACGGGCTTTCATGCGCAGATTCACATCTTTGGTCACTAAGATAGATTTCATTTTCGGATACTTGTCGGTCAGGTATTCGGTTGCCGCCAAAATCAAATGATCGGGTTTCTTTATAGGAAACGATTCCCACACTTTGGCAGCCGGCACATTGCTTGTCACGACAAACAGACGTCCCAATCCTTCGCCAAGCTTCACTCCGTCGGAGAAAAGCTCGTCGCTTGTCAGCACATCCAATTCGCGCACGAACTCACGAGCATTGAAATTTATCTGCTCGTTTCCTTTTTTGAACTTATCCAGTTCTTCGAGTACAACAAGAGGGAGGTAAATATCATTTTCCTGAAAATTCTTCAAGCAATTGTAGTCGTGAAGAATAACATTTGTGTCTAGCACAAAATTTTTCTTAGTTCCCATGATTTCTTAGATTTAAATGTTGATATTTGCAATCTCATTCGCCAATCCCCCATTTATAGTCAGATTGACGGTTCTAAAGATAAACAAATTAGTGGGCAATAAAGATTGCCCGACGTTAAATATTATAAAACATGGACTATCAGAACACTTTAAAGTACTTATATGAGAGTGCGCCAATGTTTCAACAAATAGGAGGCAAAGCATATAAGCCGGGTTTAGAGACCACACACAAATTGGACGAACATTTTGGGCATCCTCATCAACAATTCAAGACGATACATATCGCCGGAACCAATGGAAAAGGATCCTGTTCACATACCATCGCAGCCGTATTGCAGTGCGCCGGTTACCGGGTAGGACTATTCACCTCCCCTCATTTAATCGACTTCCGCGAACGTATCCGTATCAACGGTGAGATGATACCGGAAGAGTATGTAGTCAATTTCGTAGAAGAGCATCGCTCTTTCTTCGAGCCGCTGCACCCTTCATTCTTCGAACTGACCACCGCTATGGCATTCCGTTATTTTGCCGACCAGAAAGTAGATGTAGCAGTTATCGAAGTAGGCATGGGCGGAAGATTGGACTGTACGAATATCATCCATCCGGATTTGTGTGTTATCACCAACATAGGCCTCGACCACACCCAATATCTGGGTGACACGCTGACGAAGATTGCCAAAGAGAAAGCCGGAATTATCAAAGAAGGAGTTCCGGTCGTTATCGGCAGAGCCCAAGGGGCAGTGAAACGTGTATTTACCATGAAAGCTAAAGAAAAGAATGCGCCCATCGAATATGCCCGTGAAAATGCCCGGTACTGGGACATGGAAATAGTTCCTTATTCGAAATTGCAAGAAATAAGACCGATGATGGACAACACAATTCAGAGCATGCACGAAATGATCGAAGCAATGGACGAACAATCAGAAGAAGAGGCAAATCAGATGCGGCAAGCATTACTCATGTTAGACCTGTCAGACAGTCTACGTACGCTAGACCAGATACTCGACAAAAGAAAAGATGCTATCAAAATCCACAATGAGATGTTTCCTTTCGGACTTTTCACAGAGTTGAGCGGAGCTTACCAATTCGAAAATATGTCCACCATCCTAAAAGCCCTTGCGACACTGACCCGTCTGAACTACAACATCAGATCCCAGGACTATCGCGCAGGTCTTGCAAACGTATGTCAGCTCACCGGTCTGATGGGGCGTTGGCAGAAAGTACACAGCTATCCGGATATTATCTGTGACACGGGACATAATGTTGATGGAATCGAATATATCCATGTACAGCTCAATGCCATTCACAAAACCTTCGATCAGGAGATCCATATTGTATTCGGCATGGTCAATGACAAAGACATCCGGGGGGTTCTGCGAGCATTGCCGAAATATGCCACCTATTATTTTACCAAAGCAAGCGTTAAACGCGCGCTTCCGGAAAATGAACTACTGGCATTGGCAGAAGAAGCCGGATTGAAAGGTACCACCTACCCCACTGTTGTAGAAGCTGTACAGGCGGCAAAAAAGAACTGCCCCCCCAAAGATCTGATCTTTGTAGGAGGCAGCAGTTTCATTGTCGCAGATTTGTTAGCGAACCGCGATACACTCAATCTCTACTAACGCATCCTTTGGCAGAGCTTTTACGGCAACCGCCGAACGCGCCGGAAAGGCTCCGTCAAAATACGTGGCATACACACCGTTCATCCCTGCAAACAGGGACATATCCTGAAGAAAGACAGTGGTTTTGGCAATGTTTCCCATTGTCAATCCTGCTTCTTCAAGAATGTGTTTGATATTCTCCAACGACTGGCGAGCCTGTCCTTCTATCCCTTCAGCCATCTGTCCCGTAGCGGCATCAATAGGCAACTGACCGGACACAAATACCATACCATTGGCTTCTATCGCCTGACTATAAGGGCCGATAGCCCCCGGAGCTTTCTCACTGCAAATTACTTTTTTCATATATATTTCCTTTTTCTGTTTACTGAATTTCAAAGATAAAAATAAATTTCGAGTAAGATTGACAAATCTGTTTCTTTTTATTATCTTAGCAGCTGATGAGCAAACATAATTACGACATATTCATAAGTTACCGTAAAAGATGTTCGGGCGACAAGCCTGAAATGCTACAACTGATGCTGGAAGAATCCGGATTCCGCAAAAGGGTGAGCTTTGATAAAGACAATTTAAACGGTCGGTTTGATGTTGAGTTGATTCGCCGTATTGATGAGTGTAAAGACTTCATTATGTTTATGGTGCCGGAGACGTTTACAACGATCCGCCCGCTCAATGAAGAAGCGGTCGAGACAGGCGAAAAAGCAACATGGGACATGGAAGAAGTGGCTTTCTACGAACGGATGGCATCCTTGACCTATGAAGAGTTTGAAACGGAAATTAAGCAGATCAGCCATACCGGAGAAATCGATTTTGTCCGGATAGAATTAGGCCGTGCGTTACACCGCCGGAGTAGAAACCCCAAACAGATAAATATCATTCCGATTGCTCCGCAGGAAAGTGAAAGCTATGATTTCGCCACCCTGCAACTACCACCGGACATTAGCGGATTAAAAGATTTTCAAGCTGTATTTTACAGTAACTCACGAGTAGCCCGATTCAAAGATATAAAGGGTGACCTCCTGAAACAAATGTTATCAAAACCTTCTTATGTATCTGCCCAATGGCTTGTGATGACTTTCATTGCTCTATTATTAATAGTAGCAGGAAACAAAACTTATACTTCCATCCAAAGAACGGCAGAACAAAAACAGGAATTCAAGGATTGCCGCACTTATGACGATTACAGTAGTTTCATAAAGAAACACCCGGACAGTTCTTTGAAATCTACGTGCGACTCCATCCTGCATGAATTCAATGCACTCCGGAATGACGGACGCGCTTCCGTAAACAACACCGGAAACAGGGATATAAAAGACAGAGAGAAAGAATGGGTAGACGTAAAATGGAATCCCACAATCACACTGCCCCAGCTCCGCTCCCTGGTGGACATGATGAATAATATGCTGCTGATTCCGGCCAAAAACAAAGAATTCATCATGGGAAAGGCTACGGGTAAAGGATATGACTCACCGCAGCACACCGTTATATTGAGTTCCGATTATTATATGTGTAAATACGAAGTAACACGTTCGTTGTGGTATGCCATTATGAATGACTCCATTGTTACGGAAGAAGGCATGCTGCCTATGACACATATAACGTGGAATGATGCAGAGGCCTTCACCAAGAAACTGAACAAGCTCACCGGTTTACCTTTTTCCCTCCCTACGGAGGCGCAATGGGAGTATGCAGCCGCCGGAGGCGAAAGCTATCCTTATGCCGGTTCAGACAACATTCGTGATGTAGCTTACTATGCCTCCAATGCTAATGAACGCCTGCATCCCGTTGGCGAGAAACACGAAAACGGATTCGATTTATACGACATGTCAGGTAACGCCGCCGAATGGTGTACAGACTGGATGAGCCGGTATGAAAATACACGGGTCACAGATCCCCAAGGTCCGGCAGAGAATCCCGGACACCATAAAAAGATAGTGAGAGGAGGCAGCTACCTGGCCAACGAACGTGATATGGACATTCGCCATCGTAGCGTACAGACTTACGATACATCAGAAGCACATATCGGATTTCGTGTGGTACTTAATCCTATTAACACTATGAATGCAGAATAAAAATGAGCAGGAAAACTATTTTCAGAGTATTCATCCTCCTGTTTTTTTCCATCGGAGGGCAAATGAGTGCCAATGCACAGACAACGACACCCTTTGAAACGGTGTTCGACGCCTGTAAGAAAGCATGTGAAGCATTGGACGGCGGCTTTGCCAGTGGCGAACAACTGCTGGCAGTAAGCAAAACGCTGCGTGATGCAGCCCCTATCCCATTAACCGTCAAACAAACCAAGGGCGATGTCTTGAGCCTGAAAGGACATCTGGTATTTGACTACGAATTCATTCAAGCCTGCGTTGATAATGAAACAATCTATGAAATTGCGGACAAGTATGCAGCAGAAGCGAGGACGAGAGGCGATAAGGACTCCGCCAACAAAGTAAGATTAGATACCAAAATGGTGGCTGCCGGTCAGACCTGTACTTTCGAGATTCCGAGCTGTTCGGGAACCTCGCAGATAGGCTGTGTGGCAGAGGTGAATCGCTCTTTCAGTTGGAAAATAAAGACAATCGGTTATCAATCGAAAAGTGAACGGGAATACAAATGTAATGACAGTGTCCGGAAAGGTCTTCCTTTCCGTAAAGAAAAGGTTAGCTCGGACGAACGGTATAAAATCATCGTCTCGATCACCAATAAAAGCAAGAGAGACGGGAGCTTTGCCTTGATCTTATTTTAATCCACTAAAATCTCTATTATATGCGACAATTCATTCTATCTCTATTAGCCTGTCTATGTCTGACAGCCTACTCACAGACTACAAGCCAAGCCGACCTACTGGTTGAAGAAGCTCAAAAACTAGAAAGTAAACAAGATTACCCAACTGCCATTACCAAACTGAAACAAGCGGATGAATTATATGTCAAAACAGGAAAGACACAGAGTGCGGAACGCGCTACCTGCCTGCACATTCTCGGCCGTTGTTATCTGAATCTGGAACGTCCCGAAGGACTAACCTATACACAAATGGCAGCAGATATGCGCAAGACCATACTGGGCGAAACAAATATCAAATACATTTCCTCCCTGAACAACACAGGACTCTACTACCTGACTGTTGCAAAAGACTATCCTAAAGCAGCAGAAATTCATGGCAAGACATGGGAACTGTGCAGTCGCATTCAGCCCCGTCCTGAACAGGCATTCATGTTTCATATCAATCTCGCCCGCTGCTACATAGCTTTAGGAGAAATGGACAAAGCAAGTGCCATCGTAGAAGAGGAAATAGCCATCAGTAAAAAGATGTATGGCGAAAAGTCCCTTTCAGTTGCCCGTCAACTCCAGCAGATAGGTTCGTTGTACTACCTGTCGGGACGTAAAGATGTAGGAGTCACTTATTATGAGCAGGCCTTCAACATCTTTCCTGACGATTCAAAAGAATACGAGCAACTTCTCGATTGGATATCATCCATCTACGTGGAACTGAACAATCAGCCGAAAGTATTAGAATACATGAAATTGGTAGAAGCTCACAATAAAAAAGAATTGGAAAAGCCTTGCGACGAACCTGATTGCCTGACCGAGCGTGCCCAGTATTTTGCCAGCATAGGTAACAATGATAAGGCAAGGGCACATTTTCTGGATGCTTTAAAGAAATGCGATGTGAATACTGATAAGGAGATTGTTTTTAAAGTACGCCACAACTATGCGCAATTTCTTTCCGGAATACAAGATCACGCATCTGCCGGCGAATACTACGAACTGGCAGCAGACATCCTTCGCAACAATCCTGCCGAACAGGCTAAATTTGCATTGGAATCTTATCTGGGCGGACTCAATTATAGCATTGCCGCCAAGTATGAGGCCTCCAATCGTATGCTCAACCAAGCACTGTCGGTTTATGCACAGATGTTGCCGGACAGACTGGACAAATATGTAGACGCCTCCGTTGCATTGTGCCGTAACTACGGATTCACCAAGGAGTACGGAAAAGCCCTCGAAATACTCACAAAAGCCGAAAAACTGCTTCCGACGGGTGATAAGTCAGATAAGATGGGGGAAATTCTGCGTTCCAGAGGCAGTATCTTATACCGACAAAAACAATATGCAGAAGCAGCAGCAAACTACCAACAGGCTGCAGACATTTACAAAATTCTTCCCGGCAGTGATGTAAAATATCAGGATGCACTTAGCAGTCTGAATCGTTGCCACACCATGATGGGCAATGAGACAGCAGCCAGGCAGACAGAACAGGATGCCGAACGTCAACGAATGGCGGTTTTAAACAGGCTATTGAAAGAGAATCTTGAACAATTGGACGCTTATCGCCTGCAATGGGGAGAAGACGGTTTGATGTATGTCTCCGCATTAGGGACTATCGCTGACATCTACTATACCCAAGGACAGACCGACAAGGCATTAGCCTATATGGAACCTTTCCTCTCCAGCGAAACAACCGCGCTGCGTAATCTTTTCCGTCTCTCGAAAGCCGATGAACGCCTGGCATTCTGGAAGGATATCCGTTCCTCACTGGACAGTATTCCCCTCCGTGCAGCCAATATCGCCGCAACAGGTACACCTGAACAAAAACAACGTTTTGCCCGGTTAGGTTACGATGCATTATTGTTTTCGAAAGGTATTATGCTCAATTCGTCTATTGAACTGGAGTCTCTGATCCGCGCTTCGGGAGATAAATCCCTGCTCGACCAATACAACAAGGCTACCCTTATGGCGGAACAAATTTTATCCATGCAAAGTGAACTCCCGAATGCAACCAATCAGACGGAAGCACGGAAAAATATCATCCGCCAGAAAGAGGAGTATGAACAGTTGCAACTAGACTTGATGCGAAAATCTACTGATTTCGGCGACTATACCCGTTATCTTTCCGTCAAATGGCAAGACGTACAAAAGCATCTGCATGGAAACTCCATCGCCATAGAATTTGCTCTCATAGACGATGAATTACTAGCTCCGGACAAACACCTGACCGCTTTCGTACTTCGTCCGGGTGACGTGTCTCCCACCGCAATCAAGTTAATGAGTCAGAAATTGCTATCGAAAGAGATACAATCGCCTACTGCTTTCACCACAACCGAAAACGGGGCACATTTCTGGAAAGCGCTGGATGAATATATCAGCAAAGCGGACACTATTTATTTTTCACCAGACGGGATACTTCATCAGCTACCCGTAGAATATCTTCCGTATGGAGCGGGTAACCTGCCGTTAGCATTCCAGAAAGCCGTCTATCGTTTATCGTCAACAAAAGAAATCGCACTCGATAGAGCTTCGCTGAACTACTCATCAGCCGCACTTTTCGGAGGATTAGACTACGAAATGGCTTCAACTAAAGTTCGCAATATTGTTTCTACAGATCATAACTCCGGGAAATTCCGTAACGGACAGAATGGGTATCATGAGTTACCATATACGCTCAATGAAGTAAATAACGTAAATTCCCTGTTGAAAGAAAAGAAGATTAAAACCAATCTATTCGTAGGTGAAAACGGAACTGAAAAGCAGTTCCGGGCACTCGACGGCAAAGCTGTTTCGTTGATTCACATAGCTACTCACGGAGACTATAAAGAATTGAAGCAACGTGAAGCCGATGATGCGATGAAGCATTGCTTCCTGATTATGTCCGGCGCCAATGCCACGGAAGAGAATAATGACGGACTGCTCCGTGCAGATGAAATCAGTACACTAAACCTCCGCGGTTGTCGTATGGTTGTTCTTTCTGCCTGCAACACCGGTCAAGGTACTCTTGGTGCGGATGGTCTTTTCGGTCTTCAACGAGGCTTTAAGAATGCAGGAGTACAAACCATCCTCATGACACTTTCAGCTGTTGACGACCAGGTCTCCATGCTTCTCATGACTAAATTCTATGAGAACATCATTTCAGGGTTATCCGAACGACAGGCTCTTATCAAAGCACAACAGTACCTTCGTGAGAACGGATATGCAGACAGTAAATATTGGGCACCATTTATCTTGTTGGATGCAGGCAGATCGCCTATTCCTCATCCTTCGAGATCTTGAACCCTAGTTTCATAATCAGTTTCAAGGTTTCCACCGAAGAATTTCTGTCGTACACCTTTTCTTCTTCAGGCAATTCTTCATACGGGACCAGGCACGGATGCTGCTTCAACACATCATCCCGCTTTTTTCCATACGTCCAACCTTGTTCTATTCTGGTTTTCGACCAGACTTCATGAACATTCTTAGCCATTTCTTCTACCAAGTATTCCAACTCCTTCGGGAGTTGGATATGTCCTGTATCCACCGGATTGGGAATATACTCTTTCATTTTATGATTCATTATTTATATATTAATTCTTACAATCACTCTTTATAGCTCTTCTTTGCATCATTAATGATACTCTTTTCATTTACTTCTACTATAAAGAAGGATCTAAAAGATGATTTCTATCACCACAAAGAAACTTTTTTTCAACCACACTTAACGGAACAATTTCCAATCTATTTTTTTGCCACAATGACTGCAATATATTTGATCCATGAAGATATACGCACCACATTCACAGACTTTGGCATCACCTTCATTCTTCAATTTTCTCATCAGCTCATTATGAAGAGCCGTATCGCCCTGTTTGATAATACTATACCCCAGCTTTTTCATCAGCTTGATCGTATCAAACGCCATACGTCGATCATATTCTTTTTCCGAATAAGGAAGCATGGAATAAGGCACCATGTCCGGAGTCTCTTTCTTCTCGTCATCCCTCTGCGGTCCATAAGTCCATCCTTCTTCCTGACGCTGGTCGGCCCAGACTTCATGCGCATTTTCAGCAATGGCTTCACGCAATTCAATCAAATCAGTGCTCAATTCAACATCTTCCAGATCAATGGGCCGCGGATTATAATCCAGATCAGGCACTTTCACCCTCGCAAGATATGCTTTTGCATCATTCCATGCCGCAATAAAGTGATCCTTGGGATAGGCCGTACTTTCCTCTCCTGTTGCAGGATCATAAAGCATCACTTCCTCTTCATTTACGTCAAGCACTACTGCTGCATGATAAGCAATTTCCTCCTCGCTATTTTCCGGCAACCGGCAACTATTTACCACAACAATCGCATCATGTCCGGCCTTGAGGGCACGTATGACACTGTCAATACTGGAACCATAACTGCGCATCACAATCAATCCGCGTTGTTCGAGCAGGCGGCCTACACTATGCAAAGGAGTTCCCCTCTCCCTCAACCAACTGTTATTCCTGGCCTCCTCCGAGAGTTCATCCGAATTATATTCAATCTTTCTACGTTTCAAAATAAACTGCTCACACTGGAAATCACAAAGATTACCTTCCGATTTGGCTGCCATCTGCGCCATTGGCAGGAAGTCCGTTTCTTCATCATCAGCTCCCATCATGGCATCCAACTGTTGAGACAAGATAAATTCCTCTTGCAAACTTTCATCAGTCGCCAGATATTCAAGTACCAAAGCTGTTTCTTCAGCATTCGTCTTACCTTCTTCAAAAGCAGCCAACAATTCTTCGGTTATCATATTTTTATCTTTTGTTTTCATACTTCTTCTTATCATTCATAGCTAAGTGAGCCAATGCTGCCAGCGCACGCTTTTTAATATTGTACAGATTAGCAACAGTTATTCCCATAGATAATGCTAAAAATTCAGGTTCGACCTCTTTGAGTACTAATTCCCTGATGACCATCACATACCGCTTATTCGACATCAGATCGAACAAACGTTCCAAATCAATCTTTGCGGCTATTTTCGATTCAGAGTCGTCTATTTCTTCTTCATGATTCTGCTCATAAAGAGGCTCTTTACTCTCGTCTTCTATCATCTGTTCACGTTTTTTCCGGGAACAGAAAAAACGAATTGCCACAATCTTAATCCATGTTCCAATGGTGCTACGTCCCTCAAAATTACGAAGAACGGCAGCATCATTCTTCATTAGATGATAGTAGAGTTCGCTGATACATTCATCGTAATCAACCTGGTAATCAAATATCAGCTTTATTACATTGATAAACAACGGACGATATTTTATGTTGAAAAACCAATCGGTGATTTTTTCATCCCGATTGATTAATCCGTCGACTATTTCCTGATCTGTCATATAGTTAGTTCTTTTTCAATCTAAAACTTAGCTCAACCACACACTGGTCATAAGGGATGGTTTCCAGATATTTACTTCTTAAAATATCATTATCGACGATGCATTTATGCTTCTTCTGCTGAAAGTCTTTATCTCCGTCACACGTTACAAATCCTTGCAGTTCCATACATGCATTCCAACGCAAATGTTCGCACTTACTCAAATTATCAAATAATGTACTGGAAACAACGTCACAAACCTTAGAATAGTTCAATGTATGGGCATCACGCTGCGTCAGCTCAACCATCTCTTTCAATCTTTCCTTATTATCTTTGCCATCCTCTCCCATGGCCCCGGCTAAAAACTTTTTGGTATCGATATGCCATACATTAGCCCTATCCTGCTCTTCCTGATAAGCCAATTTAATTTGTGCATTCAAGCTATGCTTGTCCTGCAATGCCTCTCTACGCGCATTCCATTCTTCTTCCGCTGTTTGCTTCAGGCTTTCCTTCGCTTTCTTCTTCTCTTCAATTTCCTTCTCATTCGTTTCAGGCATTGCGTCAATCATAATTTTCTGATATGCATAATAAAATTCCTTTGCCAATACTTCAAGCACATCTGTCGATACCACATCGTACGAGAATATTTCTTCCTGCGCTCCAAAAGTTATGATTACATCCCGGGTATTGCCATAAATATTAAAATACTCTTTTATTTGCTTCAGCTGAATGGTGTTGCAACTTCCATTGACGCGCAGATAAATCCTAAAATCATTGAAACAATCCTTTCTATATCGATAGGCATATTCGTAGAGATCAATCGCCAATGCCATCCCTTCATTATCATTTCCTATAGCAATTACAACATAGTTTAGATCATGAATGATTTCAGAGAATTTTTCCCAAAAACGTTCGGAATGGATAGACATTTCTTCACACCATTCCAACTCATTTTTCCTCTCCTTCAAGGCAGGTGCTTTCATTAAAAAATCACCTTTCAATTCATCTATATGTTCATCAACCACATATATTTTTTGAGGGTTCCTATTGCCATTTACATCGATCAATGCCCCAAACTCATATAGAAAACGAAATGCGTCACGTCCGGTTTCTCCAAAACCAATAATCATCGACGTAAAAGGTTTCTTTACACAAGCCTTCGATGTATCGACATCTACAAAATTCACGGGGTGATTCCTCACATTCTTTTTTAATTGCAATACAGCAAGATTAGACGAGTCGATGATATGAATCTGATGTTTCAACCCATCACATATTTCCAACTTCTGGTTCTGGTTGTTCTTACGCGCATGGCAATAAATCTGAACCAGATTATGGACTCTATCTTCTTTACATTTCGCTATTTCCTTAAAAACAGACACCGCCTCCAGATTCAGTTCTTCATTGGGAGACAAAAAATAGAAAGTTGCCTGCGGATACTTCTTGATTAGATTTCCCAATCTCCTCAATCCGAGATATTTGTATAAATCAAATTCCGATTTGACTTTATCTATAACCCGGCCTGTGATTCCAAATTTAGAGTTAACCAGTATGCCGTCAAGCTCTTCTATCTTTTCTATGAATTTTTCAGTTCCGTCATGAGACGAATTAAAGAAATGACTGAATGTGAACCGGCCATGAGAACTGCTTTCATTAGCAGAAAGCAACCTCACAAAAATGAATTTACAATTCTCCCAACCTTCTTCATTCTTCCCCTTGGGCTCTGCCGCTTTTTTTCTTATGCTGTTAGCCAGCAGTATCGCATTATCATTGACACCCCAGAAAATAAACAGCCGGCATTTCTTCTTTCTTGAAAGATTCGCCGCACATAACCGCACCCATGAGATGAATCTGAATCCTAACAGTTTGATGATAAAAACCGCACTCACTATAACGGCCAGGAAATGTATCACAGAAAATATCGTCATGTAGAAAGGATCATGATGCAGATCTTCAGGAACCTCCAAAAGATCGGAATGCGAAGCGAACATTTCCATAGAAGACAGAGCAGACCTAAACGCCAACGCTATCGAATTACTGTCACTCCCTCCCTCATTAAAAGCGTACCAATATATCAGGAAACCTGCAATAAATACTGTACCTGCAATCCATTTCAGGTTATCCACTAAGAATTTCCGCTTCTTAAAAAGCAGGTATACTAAACCTATCCCGATAATGATTAACAAAAGGGTAGAATATCCCCATTGATTTAAAAAACAAGGGTCTGTCGCGTGCTGTGCATTGCATTCACCAGTTTGAGAGATTACTGTGCTTAACATATACATATTCGATAGATTGATTATTTATTCTACAAATTTATACAAAATATTGAATAACAAACAGATTAGTAATAAAAAACCTCCTGCAATACGAATTTTGCAAGAGGCTTTCCTATTTCTTCTTTAATAAGATTATTCAGCTTTTTCTTTATTCTCCTCCGCTGGAGCTTCTGCAGGTGCGGGAGCATCCTCCACCGGCTTGTCAACTTTCACCTCTTCTCTTGAAACGTTTACAGTCACATTTACAGAAGCAGGCTGTGCCTGATATGGCATACGGTTTTTCGGATCTGCTCCGTAAGGATTAGGACCTACCGTACCATCTGCAAACAACATATACAATGCAAAAATCCAACCAATGATAGGCACACAGCACAACAAAATCAGCCAACCGGATTTGTTTAAGTCGTGCAGACGTTTCACACCCTGTGCCAAAGAGAACCAGATGGAAGCAATCATAGCAGCAAGACCGATCAATAAACCAAATACTGATCCTCCGGCCGATCCGCTGGCAGCACCCAAAACAAATGTACCTACACCTAGCGCCCATGCAATACTGGAAACTATACCACCGATAATACCCGACAGGAAATATTCAATTCTACGAATACGCCCGTCAAAAGAGAAAGGAGCTTTGAACATAATTTATTAAATTTATATGAATAAATAAGTGAGTTTTTATCCGTGTTTCTCAATATGAAAGCAAAGATATAAAAAAAATTAAATAAAGAAAGAAATCGGGCAAAAAGATTGAAAAATGCCCTATTTTCTGTAGAAATCACAATTTCACTCCATCCCAATGTATTACTACCACCCACTCTTTCGGCTGACAAGTTCCGTAAGAACGGTGCGGAACCGTAGCAACCACCAAATCACAATGGGAAGATAGTACAATTCGCAACTCCTTCAGCAACATATCCATCTGAATAATCAAATGAAGATATTTCGTCATACACCGAATCACCCGTACATACTGATAAATGCACATATCCTCTCCCCGCCTTATCTCCCCTAATGTTTTAGGAGAGATAGCGAATTCGCTTATGAAAAAACTGTTACTGAAAATACGATCCATATCCATTAAAGCCAATACCAAATTGCTTAAGAACTCATAAGGTTCCTGTTTTTCTTTTGCCATGTCATTCTATGATTAATAATTTATAATTTTTCAGTTTTTTATTTGCTTTATCAAGTGCTATCCACATAGGGAAGCAACCTTATTTTTAATATCTCGACCTTTGTTCCCGTTATCTGATAGTCAGGTAGCTCAATCTTACAAAAAACAATTTTATATGAAAGTCTTAGAAGAAATCAAAGTCTCGGTTTACGAAAATGTGTATTCAAAAAAGCCCCAAGTCATGTCTTTCCTTGAAGTCATTATTATGTGCATTCATCCGATCTATGCCTCCATCATAAACGCTATTCGGCGGTACCATGCAGAAGGAGACCATGCCGCAGCACAGAAGCTGAAAAACCAACTCCCCTGCTTCACTCCGGCAGGCACATTCGACGGAGCGCACGCTATCAAAAACTTTCTTCTCCCCAGCCATATTGTCGGACTTGATTACGATCATGTAAAAGATCGTCTTCAAGTCATCCAACGTTGTGCGGCAGATCCCCACACAGTAGCGGCAATAGAAAGCCCTACCGACGGAGTGAAAGTTTTCGCCTATGTAGAAGGTATCGAAAACCGCCATCGTGAAGGGCAGCAACTAGTGAGCCGCTACTACAATCAACTGCTGGGATTGGAGAGTGACCCGGCATGCAAGGACGAAAGTCGCCTGTGTTATTTCAGTTATTCCCCCAACGGATATGTTGCGGCGCTCTATCAGGCATTTGTGTTGGAGCCACTTATAAAAGAAGAAACAAACACTTTCTCTGAAAATGAAGTGCTTCCTCCCTTTCCCCTTCAGGATAATACTCCGGAAAACGTGTCTGAAGAAGAAATCGCCCAATTTATTTCGTCCTATATTTTCTTTCATCCGCTAACAGCCGGTCAGCGCCATTCCAACGTCTTCAAACTTGCCTGCGAAGCCTGCCGCCGACACTATCCCCAGAAAAGCATATTACGCGAACTTTCTCTATTTTTCGAGCACACAGATTTTCGTTCCGAAGAGCTAACAAAGGTTTTATCGTCTGGATATAAACAAGTTAATGAACATGCACCCGCTTCCTCTCCGGCCAGCGACCCTTCTTTTCAAAAGGACATAAGGACAAAAAGACAATATAGTACTGCAGAAAATTCCGATACCGACGACGAAGCCTATTGGCTGGGAGAAGAATTCCGAAAAGGAACCCCTTTATTTCCCCGCAGTTTGTACTATAATCTTCCCGACCTATTAAATGACTGTATCATTGAAGACGGAAGCGAACGCGAACAAGATGTCGCTCTCCTTTCCGATCTCACGGCCTTGAGCGCAGCACTTCCGCAGACTTTCGGAATTTATAATCATAAAAAATACTCCACGCATATATTCAGTGTCATACTTTCGCCTGCCGCCAGTGGTAAAAGCATCGCCCAAACCGGACGATACCTGTTGGAAGAAATACATTCAGAAATCCTGTCTACCAGTGAATCTATGATGAAAAACTACCAAACTGTACATAATAACTGGCAATCAGAATATCAAAAACAGAAAAAGAAAGGAGAAGCATGCTCCGAAGAACCGCAACGACCTCCTTTCAAAATGCTATTCATTCCTGCTACTACCAGCTATACCCGCATGCAAATGCAGATGCAGGACAACGGTCCACAGGGAAGCATCATTTTCGACACGGAGGCACAAACGCTATCCACAGCCAATCATCTGGATTGTGGCAATTTCGACGATATGCTCCGCAAGGCTTTTGAGCACGAAAATATAGATTCTTCCTACAAAGCCAACGGCCTCATTCCGATCTATATACGCCATCCCAAATTGGCTTTACTGCTGACGGGTACTCCCGGACAAATAGACGGCCTATTGAGCAGCTACGAAAACGGATTGCCCAGCCGCACCCTGATTTACACTTTCCGCGAAGCTCCGCACTGGAAAGAAATGGGCGACGACTGCGTCTCACTGGAAGATTCTTTCAAACCGATTGCACATCGTGTCTCCGAATTATATCACTTCTGTCTGGCTCATCCGGTTCTTTTTCATTTCAACCGCCTGCAATGGAACCGTCTGAATGAGATTTTCTCACGTATGCTGTCCGAGGTGGCATTGGAAGGCAACGATGACCTCCAAGCTGTAGTGAAACGCTATGCTTTTCTGGTGATGCGTATCAGTATGATCCAGACCCGTATCCGGCAATTTGAGGCAACCGATCTTTCTCCCGAGATTTATTGCACGGACGCTGATTTTGAGCGTTCTCTTCAAATCGTTCTATGTTGTTACGAACATAGCCGGCTGTTGCACTCATCCATGCCGTCTCCTTCGGTCCGTCCACTGAAGAATCCAGACACTATTCGTAATTTCGTTCAAGAGTTGCCCGACAGTTTCACGACAGACGAAGCGATTCAGATTGGCGCAAAATACGATTTCAACCATCGTAAGGTAACACGTCTGCTAAAATCGCTTAATGGAGTAAAGATTAATAAGATATCTCATGGTTCCTATACCAAGATGAATGAGCAATAGTCACATCTGTCCTTTTTGTCCTTTTGTCCTTTTGAAGAGTCCGGAAAAACATCGGGAGATTTGAAAAAAACATCTCAATGATTGAAATCAAACATTGGGAAGTTTCGATACAAATCTCCCGATGTTTTTTCTTTTTATCTGTGTGTCTGTGTGCGTCATTATGCGTCATGCCGCTTTCCCGATGTAGTACTTTTGTCATGTAATCGATTACAAGGCAATTAGACAATTAAAAATTAATGATTTAAAATTAAAAGTTATGGCACAGAATTACACTCTCATGGCTCGTAAGAACCTGTTGAAACCTAGTGAAACTCCGAAATTTTATGCAGTGGCGCGTAGCGGTCGTAAAGTGACGGTCAAGGAAGTTTGTAAACGTATCACTGAACGCTCTTCTTATTCCAAAGGGGAACTGGAAGGTTGTATCGGTGAGTTTTTGCTCGAAATCGTCAATGTACTGGAGGAAGGAAATATCGTCCAGATGGGTGACCTGGGTAATTTCCGTATGAGTATCAAGACCGGTACTCCTACCGATACGGCAAAGGAATTCAAGGCATCGTGCATTGATAAGGGCAAAGTGCTCTTTTATCCGGGTAGTGATCTCCGCAAGTTGTGTAAGACGTTGGATTATACACTGTATAAGAGTGATTCTTCCACTGATTTGGATAAAGATCCGCTTCCTGATGATGGCGGTGATGATAATCAGGGAGGTTCCGGCAGCGGGGAAGCTCCGGACCCGGCAGCATAATCAACCGGTTGTTGACTGGTTCTTGAGTTCATAATGTATCAGTAGTATTTATTCTTTAATTCAAATTTATATGAAAAAGCAACTTTGGAAAAACATTCTCCAGTTTATCGTGACTATCGCGACTTCGATCATTTCAGCTATCGGTGTAACGTCCTGCGTGGGACACTAATCTTCTGCTGATCGATATGAAAAATTCAGAAGAAAACTATCTCCCACGTGAGATTAAGTTGTTGGTGATTCATTGCAGCGCAACGCGCTGCAATGTTTCCTTCACCGTAGAGCAACTTCGACAATGTCACCTGCAACGAGGTTTCAAGGATATAGGGTATCATTTTTACATCACCCGTAATGGAGAACTTCACCATTGTCGCCCGGTATCGGAGCCCGGTGCGCATGTGCGAGGTTTCAACCGGCATAGTATTGGAATTTGCTATGAAGGTGGGTTGGATGAAGAAGGTCGTCCGACGGATACGAGAACACAGGCGCAGCGCTTCGCGCTACTTGACTTGTTGACGATTCTCAAACATCAGTATCCGGATGCGCAAATCCTGGGACATTATCAACTTAGTGCTTCGATTCATAAGGCTTGTCCCTGTTTTGACAGTCGAAAAGAGTATATGAATATATAAAAAGAACTACGGGAGCTCGCGAAAGTGCAGTCTCCCGTAGTTCTTTTTTATGTTTATATCATTTACAGTTCCCCCGGCTTTCCCAAGTAATAGGTAATAAGCCGCACTTCTCTCACAGAAAATGCCTTTGTCTTCGGATGAAAGTCAGTAGATAGTATCTCATTCATCAGCGGCTTGCATCTCCGCATCCACCTCCGGAGCTTATTGACTGAAGCACGAATCGTCAAATCAGGAAAATACATCTGGGCCAACTCTTGTTTATTATAACATTTCACTACAAAGTCTGAATGTTCCATTGTTTCTTTATTACTGTTTTATATGCTATAAAGTTACAAAAATTTCAACATATAAACAAAGAAAACTGATATTATTATCCAGTATAATGAGAGTAAAAAAATATCAACGATCTTCACAGACAGTTGATATAGTGGGAAATTCACATCGGCTTTAACCTCCGATGTCAGGGCGTAGATCAGAAATGTACCGTCGTACGATTTCCAATCCACAATGTAGGAGAATCATGCCTTTACAGCATGAAGCTAGGGACCTACATTTTTTTCATCTCACATACGAAACACTCACGTGTTTATTACATCTCAACATTTTATTTTATACCATTTCTTATAATATTCACAACATAATTATCGAAGATTATATAAATGATCAATCACTATAATAGTCTTCACTATCTTTTCCAACCACAAAACAAAACCTTTTAAACAATGCGTAGATTTTAGATTTCATATAAAGTTTCCCTAATACCTCCCAAATAACAAAAGCTTATCTATCCTATTTATCCCATAAATCTAATCTGCTTCATATATCTTTTGCAATTCCAACACTTGATTCTTTATTTGAAATTTAGACAAATACAAATCTCTTGATTTTTCCCCAAAAAGACTCCTACGCTCTTCATTCACGATCAATTCTTTTATCTTTTCTGCAAAAATATTTTTATCAAATGGTAATAAAAAACCATTAACATTATGACAAACGCAATCCCTATTACCTACAACATCTGATGCAATCACAGCCTTTCCCAATGACATCGCTTCAATAATAGAAAGCGGAAGTCCCTCATATAATGAAACAGAAAGATAAAACAAAGATTTTCTAACATACTCCAAACACATCTTATGAGATAACCAAGGTAACAATACAATATTTTTATCTAAATTCCATTCTTCTATTTTCCGTTTTAATTCTGCAAGATCTGGAGAGTGGTATCCTACTCCAAGCCAATAAAATTTTAAGTCAGCATCACTCATTATCACTTCTCTTATCACATCTAATAAAAAAAAGGGATTCTTTTGATAACAAGGACGACCTATATAACAAATAAAACGCTCGTCTTTTATTTTCACATCACTATGCCAGTTAGAAGCATCAGGTACCGCATTTCTCCAAACCAAAGCTTTACTTTCTTTGTAATGGACTATTTCTATACCCATTTTGCGTTCACTTTCCGAACAAGCCAATAAATATGAGTTAAATCGAGAAAGCCGTTCAAGTATCAAATAAAACTGTTTTTTTAAAGGTGAGGGTGAGCATAAAAAAGAAAATGCATGAGGGGTATATACAGTTTTAGTTCTAGTAACAAACCCCGCTAACCGACCTATAAAACCTCCTTTAGCACTATGACAATGAATTACATCAGGTTTGTCATTACGAATAATCTTAATGATCTTGATTAAACATATTAAATCATTCCATAAACTTAATGGACGATAAAGATTAACAGAATATTCCTTCAGCAATTCATCTCCTCTCCTTATCGGTTCATTATTATCACATTTTCCATGTACAATAATAAACTTCAAGGAGCCTTGAGGCATATATGTTAGCGAATTCCGTATATATATGTCCAACCCACCTACTAATTGCCCTATATGCATTATTTTTTTCATATTATTTATAAATATATTCCCAAACCTAACTCTCAATCAAAAATCACTATCTCATTTTATCATCTTTTTTATCATAAAGCAGAATAATAGCCATCTCCTTGAGATACTTAAACCCTCTCCCCCTTAGTAGAAAGTTCGCTGGGATTTAAGCACTTATCTAACTGATATTCATTCACATGGACTTAAAACATATAAGATGATATTCCCTATAATCTCATATAAATATCTATTAGTTTGGCACAGTACAATGATAAAGAATAACTCATTGGGTCAAAATGAGTTAGTATATATTTCTGTATCTCATTTAAATCCAAGCTTTCAAATAATAAAATTGTATCTTTAAGTGCATTCAAATTTCCAGATTCATATACCAAACCATCTTTATTATTAGCAATTTGTTCTGATGCTGCATGTTGTATAGGAACTATAGAAGGAATTCCATACATTTTCATTTCAGCAACAACAAGTCCAAAAGTCTCATGCCAAAGAGATGTAACAATCAAACATTTAGCTCTAAGAATATATTCTTCTTTTTCTTTTCCAACTAACCATCCAGTAAATTTAATTAAAGGAAATTTTTCTTTCAGCTCATCCATCATGCTTCCATCGCCTATAACTATACCTTTCAAACCTAGTAGAGAAATCGCTTCACAAAACAATTCCACCCCCTTATCCTTATCAAGCCTTCCTATATATATGTAATAATCATTATTGGATATATTAGCGATTACATTATTCAACTGATTTACCGGATTTTTCAGCAAAAAAAAATTTCTTTTTTTTAAATATGGATTCAACAACTTATTACTGTAGCTTGAGATAGTAATAAATGCTATATCTTCTATCCCCGATATGATTTTTTTTTGAATAATACTTCTTGTAAACCTCCAAATTTTATGAAAATAATTCCGAGAATCACAATTACAAGTTAAACACTGACAAGACATTGGAAACAATCCACACTGTTTGCTAGTCCTATAATTGAATAATCCACCATTAGGACAAATAATAAAATAGTCATGTAATGTAACAAATAGTTTACATCTTTTATATCTACGAATTGCAGCGAAAATAGAAGGGGATAATACTTTACACCAAGTATGAATATGAACAAAAACCTCATCTGATCTTAATCCAATCAATAATTCATAAAGGGAAATATATGCTTTATAATTCCAAAGTCCTTGTATTATGGCTCTAGTTCTACATTTATCCGACAATATATCTATCTGGTCTAAACAGACTATTTTTACTCCTATATTTATCAATTCTCTTTCAATTGGACCAGAACCTGCAAACAAAACCACATTCCAATCAGCTTTCTTTAAACCAATTGCAGTTTCAATTGCAACTCTATTGGCTCCACCATTTATATTGGCACCATCACAAACTATAACAACAGTTTTAGTCATATTATATGAAATTTCAACAATAAATATTTCACTGTTTTTCGGATAAGATAATACATCTGAACCAACGAAATATATTTATAACACCCATTATTTATTGATATTCTTCGTACTTCTTTATCTGTCCCATACAAACTTTTATTACTAACACCAGCTAATGAAAACACACAAACATCACAAGATATTTGTTTGAACTTATAGCCTGACAAATACGCTCTTTGGATCAAATCGAAATCTGCACATAATAAGTAATTAATATTAAAACCACCTAAAGATTTAATAACATCTCGCTTTATAATAAGAGCTTGGTGACAACAAAACATTAAATGCTTAACTATTCTATAAGATTTTGATTTCGGATGGTACTGTTTTTTTTCTAGTTGATCTATATGATTACCATATATAATGTCATAACCATTAGCTTCCTCCAACAGGTCATTCAAACCATTACTCAATAGAACATCATCAGCACCTAAATAATAAATCCATTCTCCCTTTGCCGCTTTCCATCCTTTATTATATGCGTCAAAAATCCCATTATCTTTCTCTGAAATCAATCTTATATGACTATTTTCCTGGATATATGATTCTATTATGCTTAATGTTTTATCAGTTGACATACCATCAACAACTATACATTCATAATTCTCTAAACATTGATTTAAAACACTTGTAATTGCTCTTTGAATATATTTGTCTGCATTATATGTAGCAATTATTATTGATATTTTATATTTCATATTGAATTCATAGTTTTGAGCTTTTTCTCTTTAACAAAAATGCTCCTAATCCATATTTCAAATTCATTATCTGTCATACTTCGAAAAAACGGAGAATAGCATATAGCAATCGTCATCCATAATGATGCATTATTTATGTCTACGTTATTAATATCCTCAATCCACCCAAACATCCATCTAAAGGAAACATATAAAGCTAATAATCTTACATACCAATTATTTGAATTAGTCACACCTCTATATGACGCTCTGAAATAAAGCAAACTATATAAAAAAACACCAATTAATCCAGTCCAAGTAAAAATATTAGGATGAACAAATTCATTCTGAAACCGTTCTCTCTTCTGTTTACTAGCCATCTCAAAATCAAAAAAATTCGAGTCATTTCCACGAGCTGGAGTTCTCCCCCAAAGAACATAATCATTTTTTAATGCAGAATCTATTATCTCAATATATAAAAATGTTCTTGTATCCTTAATATACTCCCCATCTACAGTCCCCTTATCATTCAAATATTCATCAACCCGAAAAACATTAAAAACACCCGACATCCCTAACAATAATAAAATAAAAGGAATAATATACATCATATGATGCAGCAACAATAAAACTCTATTAGACAAAATTTTCTTGAAGAAGCACCCTGTACAAAATAATAGTGTAACAACAGCTTTTATAGTCTGACTTCTTGCAGTAAAATCAATAAAAACCATCAACACCAACAACACTAATATTATCAATCTCCACTTAGTCGGAATCAAAGGAAGGAAACACCCAATAAAAAAAACAGGACCTAATATAAAGCTATAGACATTATTGTTATATATAAATAACGTGTATACAATAAAGCAAATAAAAATAACCTTAAACCAGAAATTTAAAATATCTCTATTTATTTGCGGATTATAGAATACCAACATAAAAGTTGGTATTAACAAAGACATTGAATACATAAAAAGAGCTTTATATTCCCAATAATTATCCGCAATACATAGTCCCCTAATACAACAAATGGCTACCCAAAAAAAATATAATTTTAAAATATAATCATTCCCAAATATATGCTTAACATTTTTTCTATATTTACATTTATAATAATAGAATAAAGTAACTAATGTTATAAAAGAAAGAAACATATAAAGAGGAACAGAAGAAAGCGTATTAACATCATCCACCGGAAAAGCCTCAATCGTAAGCAATCCTATAATAGCAGACAAAATAAAATTCCGTTTCATTCTCATACAATTAGTTTATTCATTCACACTATTTTCCTAAACATTCGAAAAAGAGCAATAATAAAAGATCTAGAGAAAAAAGTTTGAATAGTATAAAGTAGTATTGACTTGATCCTAAATACATATTGTCTATGCAAAATAAAACAAACCTTATACTCCGTTACATTCTTAAAGCCCATAGGTTTAATAAAACTTTTGTCACTAAAATACAACTCTGGCACTCTTCCAAATTGAGACGGATCTAAATGAGGAAGAATCCCCTCCTTCTTTGAAAGCAAACTTAATATTGACTGATCTTCTCTATGAGAAATAAATTCTCTACAATTTTTAGTTTCATTACAATTGCTAGGAGATATTAATTCAAAATCACAAGCATACTCTAACCATTTTGAAACAAATTCCATTGATCTCCTACTTTTACGTACACAAAAAAAAGTTGCTTGAATTTGATATGAATTCCTATATATATCATTTTCACATTGCATAGCAACAAAAGTAGACTCCTTTGTAAACTGTTTTTCTAATAAAGGAATTTCTGACACCCAAATATCACCTTTCATAACAGTAAGGATATTTCGTATATCCCGTATAAATATAGAAGCTGAATCACAATAAAACAAATAATCTCCTTCATCTATTTGTTTCAATGCTTTCAATATAAAATAAGGCTTCCATAACCATAAACCGCATCCACGATCAAAAGAAAGAATTCTCTTATGATCTGTATAAAAAGTATAATCTATATCACTCGGAGAATATTCAAGAACCTTATCTACTTTTCCAAATTTATAAGCGGACCATGTATTCAAATGCTGCGCTTTCCTATATTTTTCATCAGCAAAATTTACTACATATATCATAAATTCCGTTTTTTATTATAGACACAAACCTATACAGCATTGGAGATATATAGAAAAACTTACATTTTTTATCTCTATAAACACGATAATCTTTCTTATAAATACTCTTGAAAACCAACAAGTATTTATTTTTTACATTTCTTGAGCCATAACAATAACACTGTAAAAACACATTTAACAAAGCAGGTATTAATAAGGATATATCAATTTTTTTTTCTATACAATATTGATATAAATGAAGATGAGCTTCCAAATCTCCAACAATATAATTATCATCTATATTTAATCTAAATGATGAATTATTATTTCTCAAGCTATAATTATAAAGCCTCTCTGATGTATAAACAATTTTATTACACTTATTAAATAAACTTGGCATTATATACAAATCTTCACCAAAGCAAATAGCTTCCGGAAATTTAACATCATCAAACAAATTCCTTTTATATAATTTATTCCACGATACATTAACATCATACAAATTTGATAATTTTGAAAAGTCAATTATTCCATTTTCAAAAATAGAAATAGCTTTATCAATCCACTTATCTTCATACCAATCGCTAACCACTTGACGGCTGCAAATACACATATCACAATCATACTTCACCAAAAGTGAATACATACGTTCTAACATCACAGGCTTTATTGTATCATCAGCATCAACAAAAGCTAAATAAGTTCCTTTTGCAATGGTAATTCCAAAATTTCTAGATGAAGATACCCCTCCATTCTCTTTACACACATAATGAACTCGTTTATCAATCTCCACAAACCGCTTAGCTATTACTGGACTTTTATCTGTAGAACCATCATCTACCAAAATAATTTCAATATTTTTATAAGTTTGCCTAAGTACCGAATCTATGCAATCATACAGATACCCTTCAGCATTATAAACAGGAATTATTACACTTATCAAACCTGATTTATCCATGATTATCCCTTTTGGCTCATAAAGAAACCATAATTTGTTAGCTTATTTAAAGAATTATACTCTCTAAATTTTTGTTTCCAGTCTAGTTTCAAAAACGGATTCCTTTCCAATATATCATTCAATTCTTTAGGATTATACACCGCATTCAAATCTAACGATATTAACTCTGGACATGTACAAGGAGTTGCATCAATCATTTCTCTAATATCAGTAAAATTTTCATATGCAATAAAAAACAAATAATCAAATAAAAAATAATCAATTACAGTATTTTTCTTTCTCCAATAGCACAAAAAAGCATCATAAAGAAAACAAAATAATTTATTTTGTCTCCCCCCCCCTAAACAATTCACCGCCCACCTATTATTACTAATATAAGCCTCGTTAGAAATCATATTTTTAGGAGAATAAAAAACAAGATCATTTATGTTAATAGGTTGAGTAACCCAATATGTGGCATCAAGCCATAACCCTCCATGTGTTTTTAAAAGAGCAATCCTTAATATATCACTTAAATGTGTTATAGACATTTTACCATCATCTACTAAATCTATAATAAAATCTGGTAAAGAAACAAACTCGTTATAATTATACTTTGTAATCAAAATCAAAGGATGCCCATTTGTTTTAGATGATAATAATTTATAACATTTATTCACTAAAGGAGGCATATCATCCTCACCTTGCCACCAACAAACCCAAATGTTATCACTCGCCTTAATTACATCTAAATTGTTTGGCTTAGTTCTATATTCTTCAACAACAGAAGCTATTATTTTTCTAACATACAGAACAACAGCCTCATGTGATAAATTGGTATACCCCCCCCTCCGAAAAAGAGTTTTCAGTAAAGGGTAAATTCGAAGTCTTATAACAGTAGAGAAGTTAAAGTATTTCATCAAATACCAAATACTCTTATAATATACAACAATAGAGTCTAATTTCATAATATCCCATATTATTTTCCTATCAACCATCTATAAATAGTAGCACACACACTCAACTATAAATATTTCAACAGTAGCATAAAAAAATTATCCCTAATTAGCGATCAATAAAAATCACATAAAATCACATAGTCTCCCCAATAACAATAGTCTTCAAATTGAAAACACGTAAATCTTTCAGTACTACTTATCCCATACACCCAAAGCAGTATTTTTAATTATTTTATTTACTTGTATATATTGTACCATTGCCCATAGCAAAGAAGGTAATGTTAAATATATAATTACTCCTTCTGCACCAAAATTTCGTCCAAAGAATAAAGCAAGTGGAATATATATAATAGCACCAACGGAAGAAAAAATCAATTGCAAATATACTTTACCTGTTCCATTTTGAATAGTAGTATGGATACTTCCCCATAACCCTATTACTACATAAATTGCTATAACAATAATCATTGATAAATGTATTGCAACTTTATCACCTAACCAAAAACTAAAAATAATCGGATGCACTAATACCATAATAATTATTAATAATGTAGATATATAAAACATAAGTTTCAGTTTATCATACACATTCTTCATCCACAAAAAGTCTTTTCTTGAGTAGGCATCAGTATACGCAGACCACAATGGAGCTAACACTATTCCAGAAAGCATTAATGCACAACTAAAATATTTATATATTACATTATATTCTGTCACATACGACGGACTTGAAACATTAGAAATAATAATATTAATAGTTTGATAATATATAATTGCATTAATCTGTATAATAAAAAATTTTAATCCTAATCCAAGAATATCTTTTATACATTTATTGCTAAAACATTTAAAACTCGGTTTTAAATATGGAAATTTCAAATAAAAAACCCAAAGATATGCAAGTATATATATAACTATTGGAGAACAACTCACAACAATCGCTAGATTTATTAATGAAGGAGCTGTAGTGATAGTAAGAAAGAAAGTTAATATCAATACCAATAGTTGTCCCAATGTATCTATTAATGAAGAAATTGCGTTAAATTGGAGTGCTAACAATACATTAGATTGAACCTTTAATACCATCGTCAAACAAAAACCGATACTAACAATCCTCATAGTTGTGACAATTTCAGATTTCATATCACCACTAATATTCAATAAAGAATCCCAAGGTACAAATGGAATAACATAATATAATATCAAAGATAATAAGAAAAAAATCACCAACATATACAGATAGGTTGTACTGACATATTGTCTAGCTTTATTTCTATTGGCATGTGCCAAACATTCCGTCACTTTATTTCTCAATCCATTTCCTAATCCAATATCAAAAAAACTAATCCAATTGATTATTGTTGCAAGAGTTAACCATATTCCATAAATTTCATTATTTATATAACCTATCGTTAATGGTATCAACAATAAAGATATCAAAATATTTACTCCTTTTATAACGACTGAACCAGCTATATTCCTTTTAACTACTATAGACCTTTCAGATCCCTTATTCAAAATATCTTTTAAATTTATCCTCATTAGAGTTTCTTATCTATTTAAGCATAAAACTATACCAATGTTCGCCTCTAAATTTATCAATAAGACTCAAACAATTGTCCTGATATAACAACAGTTGTTTTTTATCCATTCGATAGAATTCATAAAATCCATCAGCCATATCTTGAATATTTTTATATTTTGCCAAGTACCCCGTTTTTTGAGGAATGACTAGATCTAGTGCTACACCGATTGGAAAAGAAACGACGGGTCTTCCACACGCAATTGAATAATTAACAGTATAAGGACCTGAATCGTCAAGAGAAGGAGATGCAAAAATATCACAAGCATAATAAGCAGAATATAATCCCTTCTTATCTAAATACCCAGTTAAAATAACATTAATCCTGTCATCAATAAAAGGTAGATCACTGCCATTCCCTAATAATAGAAGGGTTATTCTTTTATTTTCATCTATTTTACAAGCTAACAAATTTAATGCCCCAACTAATTCAAGCACTCCTTTTCTTTTATCACTAATATTTGTCACAGCAGCCATTATAACAAAATCAGTTATATTAATATTAAAAGTTTTTCGTGCACTCTCTTTTTCCAAAACAAAAGGTATTGTTGGCGTCCCCACCAATCTATGCATTGATTTATTCTTAAGATAAGGAACTAACTTTGCACGATTTAAATCATAAGAAGTAGCAACAATATGCATAGGCATATTAGTCCAATATCGCATTTTGTTTTTATAGGTCCTCACTGCAATCTTTTTATTCAAAGATAACGAGGGGCAGTCCATACATCCGATCATATAATTAGTACACTCGAAAGGATAATGACAACCTCCAGCAATTACAAACTCATCAATCATTGATATTATAATGGAGGTGCCAGTTTTACAATATAAATCAAAAATAGTTTTTGGAGATAGGAAATAATCATACCAACCTATTAAAATATAATCAGGAATAAATGGACATTTTTGAAGAATATCATCAGCTGACACATAAGCCTTTCCCTTGCTCATAAAACAATAGTTCTTTTTTTTATTTATAAACAAGAACAACCTATTAAAAAAATAAACTTTTAACTTGAATAGTATATAACTTATTGTATTTTTACGTATTACATCAACAAAAAAGTTTTTTGTAGATATTCTAGTTCTTATTAATGATAATTCAAATATATTAAATCCTATATCCTGAAGTTCTTTTGCAGAAGTCCATACAACTCCTCCTCCTCTTGAATCGTCATAATTTAAAACCAATACATTTTGAGGCATATTTAAATACTAGCAATTATGTTAACTATACTTTCAATATCCTCTTTTGTCAACTCATAAAACATAGGAAGACGAACTAAGCAATCAGAGAATTTATCACTATTAACTAATTCACGGCCATCATGTTTGTCTATATAATAATGACTTTTATGTAAACTCAAATAATGAAAAACTGATAAAATATCATGTTCTTTTAACTTATTAATCAATTTTCCCCTTTCGTTAAGATTCTGGCAAACCAAATAAAACATATGAGCATTATTAGTTGCAAAGTCTGGAATATTTGGCAATGAGAAACAACCTTGTTCCGCTAAAGGTTGTAACAATTTATAGTATTCATTCCATAGTTCTTTTCTCTTATTTTGAATCATGTCGAGATGTTCAATTTGTGCCCACAGAAAAGCTGCTATTATTTCAGAAGGTAAAAAAGAACTACCAGTATCTACCCAACCATATTTATTAACTTCACCTCGAAAAAATTCAGCTCGATTTGTTCCCTTCTCCCATATAATTTCAGCCCTATGGATGAAATTCTCATCATTAATAGCTAACAATCCTCCTTCACCAGAAATAATATTTTTTGTTTCATGAAAAGAAAACGCTGCCATATGTCCAATACTTCCAAGTGGACGTTCTTTATAATATGAGTCAATAGCCTGTGCAGCATCCTCAACAACAATAATATTATGAGAATTAGCAATCTTCATTATTTTATCCATATCACAAGCAATCCCAGCGTAATGTACTGGTACAATAACTTTTGTCTTATCAGTTATTAATGACTCTAGTTGTTCTGGATCAATATTGGGATTATCAGAATAACTATCGGCAAAAACAATTTTTGCTCCTTGCCTTACAAAAGCCAAAGCTGATGATACAAATGTATAGGAGGGAACTATAACTTCATCCCCAGGTTCAACACCACACAAAATTGCACACATTTCAAGCGCATCTGTGCAAGAAGTAGTCAATAAACATTTCTTAAATCCATATCTTAATTCAAAATAAGATTGACATTTTTTTGTAAAGAAACCATTACCTGAAAGTTTGCCTGCATAAACTGCCTTATATATATAATGAGCTTCTTTGCCAGTAAGAAATGGTTTGTTAAATGGAATCATAATACTTATTACTTTAATAATACAATAGTTATTCTTATCATCTCTATAATATCACACAAAAGCAAGCTTTACTAATATAAAACAATACTATCTACGTAAGTAAAACTTATTTATATATCTTGTTGCTATAAAATAATCTATATATTTCATAGTTAAAAGTTACAGAACTTTTAACTATGAAATCCTATTTACAATTATCAGGATTTATCCATACATGGATAACTGTCGTTTCCATAAATTTTTCAAATTGATTTTTCATATAAAAAGAACATGCTCTGTCATTTTCTTTTTGAGTAGCAACAGACAAACTTTGTGACTTTGCATTATATGCATAATATTTGCATGCTCTTACCAATGCTGTTCCAATCCCTTTCTTACGATATTCAGGATCAGAAGCTATAAGTCCTATCTTAGACTCCTCTTTATCAATCTTCAGTGTAATAAATCCTATTATTTTATTTTGCTTCCTATAAACTAATACCTTATCAGCAATAGTATGGTTCACAGAATTATTAATCCAAGTTCTATATAAACGCTCAAAATCTCCCTTAGTAAAATTTTTATCTATACGATAACGAGATTTTGCTCCTGCTTGCATAGCTAAATTATATAATAATTCAGAAGGTCCATTATATTCTGATATATGATAATCTAAATCATTATCAGTTATAGATTTTGTTTTATAAATGACTTTATTATCAACAAGAATATGATTATAACCATTCAACAAACTGAAGGATATGGACACCCCTTCCTCAATAAACAGATAGATAAGCTCAACTCCTATCTCCTCACATTCAAATAGAGTCCGTTTCAAAAAATTGTCATCACTTTTTCTTAAAATAACAGAAGCTATTTTTTTGTGAAAAAATTCAGAATCCCAATTCAATATTTTAAATTCATTATTCATATTTAAGTAGCTAACTATCTTCGATTCTATATTCAAGACTAACACAATATAACTAATACGTCACATTTAATCTATTTCTAATTTAAAGCTCTCATATAAAATACCTAATACGCATTCTTTTCTCCCATAACTGCATTTGCTATAGTTTTATAAATGATATATATATCAAGCAATATTGTCCAATGCTCCATATACCAAATATCAGCCTTCACACGCTCCTCCATCTGTGAGAGTTCTTTCGTTTCACCACGAAAACCATGTATTTGAGCCCAACCTGTCACCCCAGGTTTTATAAAGTGCCGTACCATATATTTATCAATCAAACGGGCATAAGTCTCCGTATGAGCCAGCATGTGAGGACGGGGACCTACTATTGACATCTCACCCTTAAAAACATTGATAAACTGAGGAAGTTCGTCTATATTAGAACGACGAAGAAAATCTCCAAAACGGGTTTTACGGGGATCATCAGCCGTAGCCTGTTTTCTATCAGCCTCATCGTTCACTTTCATAGAACGGAATTTGTAACATATAAAATCCACACCATTCAAACCTGTACGCATTTGTTTAAAAAGTATAGGACCGGGAGAAGTTAACTTTATGATACTTCCTACTATCAGATAAACAATAGGAAAAATTGTAACTAGAAAAATACTAGAGAAAACAATATCAAATATCCGTTTCAATATACGGTTCTCCATCTTACCCAAAGGTTCATAACGTAAATTCAAAATAGGCATATTGCCAACCATACTGTGCCAGATACGACGAGGAAAACCTTTGCAAACATTAGGAACACCATGAAAATAAAGAAGGTGATTCTCACAATAATTCATGATAGAAAAATTATAACGCCCCTCCTCCATTGACAAAGAACAAAAAACATGCTTAATTCCTGGGTGTGTGGACATAAAATTTGAGAAACTGTCAGGATTACCCAGATAAGAACATTGAGAGGAAAGGGCATCATTCGGTTTTATATCAAAATAACCTACAACCTCATAAATGGAAGATGCTAAAGAACTCTCCATCTCCTCATACAGCATCTGCATATTATTACTTCCACCTATAAAAATAGCATAGCGTCTATGCTTACCCTTTGCACAATAGATTATCAGAAAATGACGGATAGTAATACGATAAATACTTAAAATGACAAAGAGAAAAGAAAAATAAGCAACAAAAAAAAGAGGAGAAGATATAGAGATTCCACTAAAAGTCATGATACATGCCCAAAAGATAGAAAAAGCTATAATATTCTTCAACACACGCAATACAAGCTGATCAGGTCGGATTCCCCGACTATCCCAAACCCTTCCGCGAGATCTAGAACAAGCCAGATAACAGAGGCTTAACGAGGTCATCATAAAAGAGACAGTACAGGAAAAAGGTAAATATATAAACACCTTCTTCCAGAAAAAAAGAAGTATAAACAAACACAAATTCAGAATGATCAGATCTCCCAATACTGCAATAGACTCTACAACTTTATTTATCTGATTAGTTGACGCCATAGACTTCACTTATGGATATATTAAGCACGAATTTCTTCAAACTTATTCAGAAAGTCTTTTCCGAATAAATTCCAAAATATAACAATACAAACAGAAAGAAAGACAAATGCCAAAACATATATTTTTCTACTGGTTCCCGAAGGCTCTAATGGTACAACTGCGGGCTCTACTATGGCGAATATAGGCTTCTCTTCCTGAACTTTGGCCCTAGCAATTTGAAGCTGACTGGCAACCTGGCTATAGACTTGGTAAGCAAGGCTCACATCATTCTGCAAACGCTCCTGTTCGGCACGAACACTCTGCAAAATGATATTATCATGGGAATCCAGATAATCGGCATATTTCTGCTGGGTGGCATAATATTCCTGCCGCCGTTCTTTAAAAAGCTTTTCTAAATAAAGACAATCCTCTTTTGCCTTGAAAGTACGGTAGTCTATAATATATTCCTGTAATTTTTTCACTACGGAATCGGCAACAACTGCAGCAACTTTAGGATTCTGAAAAGTTGCAGTGACGGAAGTCATGGAAGTTTTCTTGTCTACATAGGCAGTTATCATTTTCTTCAAAGTCTCAATTTTCTTTAATTCCTTCTTTGAAAGTTCAATTGTACCCAGACCTGTTTTATCAGAAGATACGGGTTCATCTTCTTCAGCAAACAGTGACTTTATTCCACCTATTATCATATTAGGAAACCCGATTACATAACTCCACCAAGGAGATGTTTCTTCATCCAGATAAGTATCCAATGTCATAACTTCATTTTTCGATACCAATATTTCCATTGTAGAAAGTTCCAATAAAAAAGGAGTAGAAGAAACAATATCCGGTGACAAAGAAGCATTCAATGCATCACTGCCATCAGCCATAGTAACTCCACTTCCTAAAAAAGAAGCAGCTAAACCAGATAAACCGCCTTCTTTACTATTACCCATTTCAGGAGAAAGAGTGACTTCAACCGTATACTTTTTAGGAATACTTACCGCAATGATAAATCCAATCACCAATCCAATGCCGGCTGCTTTATAGATCTTCTTACGAATACCTATTATCTTACGAAGAAGATCCATCAGATCAAATTCGTTCTCTTCATCCGAATAAATATCCTGTTTCATTTCCTTTTCAGATGTTTGTTCTATCAGAATAGCCATAAGAAGTATTCGTTATTTCTTGATTAAATTAGCAATAGAAGCAACCATCATTCCCAAAGTGCTGAATGTAGTAGCGTAACCTAAAATATTACCCATATTAGTTTTCTTCTTAGCTTTACTAGGCACAATTATCTCACACCCAGGCTCAATCTGTTTCTTGCCACTACCTTTCACTTTAGTTACCTGGCCGTTCATATAAACTATAAATTTCTTACTCTTCTTCGCATTTTCAGAATAACCACCGGCTTGATTCAGATAATAATCTATATTCTCACCCTCTATATATGAAACTGTATTCGGAACCATTACAGCACCATTAATTGTAACCGTATTATTGTTTTTCGGAATGGAAATCACATCACCTTCACGCAAGACAATATCTGCTGTACTACCAGGATTAGCCAATGCCTTTTCCAAGTCAATACCAACACTAAAGGTATCTTCCACACGAACACCCAAAGAGTCCATCATAGCCTCACCCAACTGTCTGCTCATCAAACGGATCACATCACCCATGCGTTTCTTTTCACTTGCATTGGCCACACGAGTCAATTTGGCACCACGTAAGTAGGCATAATTCGTTGCACCTCCAGCTTTATTGATCAAGTCCGAAAGACGTTCTTCACGACTGGTCATTGCATAAGAGCCTCCGAACAGTATTTCACCTTCAACAACCACATTCTGTTGAGCCTGATAACCCGGACTACGACGTACATAAACTTCATCATAAGGTTGAAGGACAAAGCCGGGAGTTCCATCTACAATAAAACCTTCTTTTAGGGAGAATGTATATATCTGGCCGATAGTATCGTTATCCACTGTACTACGAGGATTCTTAATTCTACGGGATACATCTACACGAACTACAGAAGCGGCTTCACGCAAGCCACCCGCCTGAATAATCAAGTCTTCAAGGGTCATGTTATCCGCATAAGGATAAGAATCAGGTTTGGCTACTTCACCGTGGATTACGACGTTGCCCCTGTCTTCCAGGTCATGAATACTAGGAATATAAAGGATATCGTTTTTCATCAGGATGATGTTTTGGGAAGTACCGTCCATGATAGCTTTAATGTCTACTGGAACAACTTCGGTAGTCAAGTCCTCACGCTGGCGGTAGAGAACGGCACGGTTCAAGAAAGCATCACCGGTCAGGCCTTGGGCTTCGTTTACCAGTTCACGGACAGTATTCAGTTTTCCATTCAACTGGTAGATGCCGGGACGATAAACGGCTCCGCGAATTTCAAGTTTGTTGATGAAGCGGTTAAGGATGGCTTCAGCGGTCACAACATCACCGTTTCGCATTTTATAGACACTATAGTCAAGGTCTTTGACTGTGTTTACTTCATATTCCTGTCCGTTCTGACGTACGACACGTAAGGAACGGGTGTAGGCGTCGGCTTCAAAGCCACCGGCATAGCTGATAAGAGTGGATAGACTCTCATCCTTTTTCATTTCGAAACGCATGGGGCGTTTCACTTTTCCGTCGATCTTAACCAATACGTCATAGGCGGGGACTATTACTACATCCCCTTCCTGAAGACGAATGTCATCCTGAATGTTTCCTTTCATGATAAATTGGTAGACATCGATTGTGGCGATATTTTTGCCATTACGTACCAACTGTACATTGCGAAGGCTTCCTATGTCACTGACTCCACCCGCACGGTAAAGTGCATGAAAGACTGTGGCAAAAGAAGAGAGGGAGTAAGTGCCCGGTTGGACAACCTCACCCATTACATTGATCTGGATAGTACGTATGCTGCCCAAAGTCAGACGGATGTCAGAGGTGGGATCATTCGCATTATTAAGACCATTATATATCTTGTTTAATGTCTTTTTGAGATAGTCATTGGCTTCAGCAATGGTCAATCCGTTCAGGTTGACAGGACCTATTTTTTGAATATTGATCGTGCCGTCAGGAGAAATCTGTTGGCGGATAGTGTTCTGGCTGGCTCCCCAGATATCGATAATCACTTCATCACCGGGACCCAGACGATAGTTCAAGGGAGTGGCGATATTGACACTGGGTTCAAAAGTAAGGTTACGGGTGTTGAAAATATTTCTTCCGAAAACCTGGTTCCCACGTGCGAGGTCTTGAGTGCTCGGGTGGTCTTCCAGCATATCGGAAGTGTTTTCTTTCATTTCCTCACGAAGACGTGATTCATTGATATCGGTACCCGTTGCATTGGAAGCATTGACATTGTTTTGTTGTTCATATAGTTGCTTCACACGAGTTGCCTGTTCTTTGGTCACACCGCTACGTGCCAGTTCAGAGGCTAGTTGTTTCTGTTCTTTACCCTGGCGGATGCCGTCCTTTACATATTCAAGAACTTGGGAGTCGCTCATATTTTGAGCCATTAAAGGAGAAAAAACTCCTAGCAACAGAATGAATAGAAATACGTTAAATTTTCTTCGTGTTGTCATTGGTGATCTTTGTGGGTTCTACATAACCGATTGGCATATCTACACAAGCACAGCCAAGCATATTTAAACGAACGGCAATCTTACTCTTCCCGCCTACAGTCACAAGTTCGCCAACAAGTCCACTCAAAGGACCTTTTATGACACGAACTTTCTCACCACGCGCTAGTGGAGTATCATTCATACAGACTGCTTCTTCGGAATAATCGAGCATGAAACGGAAACGGGCCATCTGCTCGTCAGGAATAACGGCAGGAGTGCTCTCTCCACGCATCACCATATAACGGCTGACCGTAGAAAATGAAAGGACTTCCATACGCTCTTTTGGATTGACATGTACAAAAACCATCATTGGGAGTAAGACTGTATCAACCATCTTACGACGGTCACTCCATTGATGAATTTGCTGCTGAACGGGAACAAAAGAATCAATTCCCATCTTAGACAAACGCTCGGCAACTTTTTTCTCGTGATGCATTCGAACGAGTGCTACATACCAGCGTTTTGAGTGTGCTACGCCTTCCCCTGTCCCACTACTAGGCCCGGCATTTACTGATTTCGGTTTCGTTAAAATCATATTTTTTTACCCCATGTTCATCCGTTACTTCTTAGGTAACGGACAACACACATATAGAATACACATCGCTGTGAAAAAAGGAAAAAAATCGATTATGAGGGAATATAAAAGCGGGCACCTAACATTCAATATAAAACATTCTTGAATTTAGGTAATAAAAAGCCTTTGAGCATGAAGATGTTATCCTTCATGTTCAGATAGATTCATGTTGCATATTTTAGAGAAAAAGGAAAAAAAGAAGTTTATTGTTTGTTTGCTATTAATATTTTTACCTATCTTTGTAGCGAATATAATTCCGTTACCTAAGAAGTAACATCAGCATTAAGTCCCTAATCCATAATGCTTTAATAATATTAATCAGAGCATTTTAAAATTGAAAACGTAAGAATAATTCAATTTATTTACTTTTGTTCTTTCTTCCAATTCGAAACCCTTTAAATATATCTGTGTTGTTTTAATAGATTTGTGTCCCAGTGATTCGCTAATCATTTCGATAGGTACACCTCTATACTTGGCAGTCGTAGCCCAAGAATGACGAAGCGTATACGACGTGACGGGCGAATGTAGCCTTAATTTTCTGGACAGGCTTTTCAACTCATTATTAAAACGTCTCAAAGCTGACTGATACTCACGATAGGCTCCTTCTTCATTCCGCTTGTACGCCCCGCTTAATATCCGGAAAAGATAATCTGGATAGCCAGAACTCCGGGCGTCAGATTTATTATACAATCCCCCAATCGCATTCTGCGCTGACTCCAGCACTTCTATACTCATAGGAGTACCGGTCTTGGTACGATTGTACTTCAAAAGCCCCCGCTCCAGATTGGACTTTTCCAAATGGGCTAAATCAGAAAAAGGCATTCCACAAAACTGAAATAACAGATTGGCAATGGCCTGCGTCCGGCGAAGCTTTTCCGATTGAGGATCTTTGTTTAATAGCATGTGAAGTTCGCCGATCGGGATAGCTTTCTTCTGACGTGTGTCCACCCCGGTAAAAACATCCCGGAACAAACCATGTACATAAGGAGCCTGATGCATATCGACACCACGATTGTAGATACTACGCAACATACGCATATACGTAGAAATCGTATTGGGCTTCAAACGGGAAGCCATCAGATAGTTGCTATACCTCTTTAGAGTTTCACGGTTTATCTTACTAAACGTGATGGATTGAGTTCCACAAAACTGCGAAAAAGAACGAATAGCGTGTTTATACACATGGGCCGTAGAATAACGACCCTCTTGTCGCAAACAGTCGATGTAATTGTTTGCACAAATAGTAAATCGATTTTTTTCCATAAATTATAACTTATCTCATACGTGTTATTAAAAACGTGCGGAATATAGTAAGATTATAGATAAAATGAACCACGATTTTAAATTTACTTACTGTTTTAGATAGAAATTCAAATTATTTCTAAAAAAAATAAGTGAAGTCATGCAGTATTTTCAATAACCATGCATTTAACTTATAAAAGAGGGGAAAAAGGGAAATCAAACCATATATCATTAAAACCTACAACCTGAACTTAACAAGTGAAGTGGGGAAAAATAAAAAAAGAGAGAGAGTTTTTTATACAACGTCCCCAAAAACGAGGAATCCCTGCCAATTTTCGAGTTGGCAGGGATTCATTTTTTATCTTCAAGAAGATGATCTTTTTACTTGCAGTATTTGGTTATCAATTCATCTGCATTCGGATCACCCAATTCTTTCGCTTTCTTAAAGTTGCCGCAAGCTTCATCTGTCTTCTTCAGCTGTATCTGGCAAAGTCCCAATAAACGGTAAGCCTCACCATATTTAGGATCAGTCTTCAATATATTATTTAAAATCTGAATGGCTTCTTCATACCGTCCTACACGGAGGTTTACAACTGCATGCTCTGCCTGGTAGGTGAGGTCTGTCGGATTCATCTCGATGGCCTTGGCAATATCGTCTAAAGCGCGTTGAAACTGACGTGCTTTCAAAGCTGCCTGTTCGCGATAATAATAGAACACGTCGTTCACTTCTCCCTTGACTGCCGTATGGTAAGCATCATAATCGAGCATTGCATTTCGCGCCTGATCGGCATTCATATTCATCTGCGCACGTTCCAACAAATATGGAGCAAAGTCGGCCGTAATCGGTTGCGGGCAACGGGCAATACAGCTATCCATTAAGGCTACCACTTCTTTCGGATCCCCTTTCAGCAGTTCTTTCGTCTTGGCAGCACTAAAGAAAGTGGCCGGAGAAGCAATATTGCTGGTATTTACCTTTTCATAAGCAGCCAAAGCACCGGCATAGTCTTGTTGGGCAAACAGTATATCGCCTTCCATTTGAATGTAAATTGGCAGCGGATCAATAGCGATTGCCTGACGGACATTCTTCAAAGCGGTGTCATACGTCCAGTCTTTATAAGTTTTCTCCGGCTTCGATAATTGATAAGCATACATTAGCTTACCTATATTATAATATACATCATCTTTCTTCTGGGCTACTTTCAGAGCCTGATTAAAGTCGGCAACGGCTTTATCATACCAGGTCTGATCGTCTTTACCTTTAGATGCATAATAATTGGCACGACGGAGATAACCATCTGCATTGGCAGGGAACTGGCGAATGAAGTCATCCAACAGCTTTTCATAGTCCTCGCCCGAGAGGCTCGAAGAGGCCATGAACAGATACACTAATGCCTGATCTTCCGTTTCGGGTAAACCTTTCCGGATACCAATGCTTTTCAAGGCAGCGTCTCCCAAAGAAAGAGCACTGATTTTCTGCGACATGGCAAAAGCTGCTCCCGCCGCATAACAAGTAGTCACCGTATCGATACCGGATGATTTCTGCGCAATACCAAATACCTGACCTTCCGCATTCATCACCGGACAGCTCACCATCTTATCTTTCATATGCATGCTCAATGTATAATAATGGTATTCTCCGGCTACTTTGGAAACATCTTTCACCTTACCAGTAACGCAAGCGATACTTTTTTGTGTAGAATAAGGAAGCATCCACGCATCGGCTCCTGTCGCCGGGGCTGTTTTAGCAACGACCAGCGCAGGCACTTTCTTCTCGGTGATAGCCACACGAAACTTAATGACATCATACATGTCATTCGCTCCAAGTATTAGGCTGACCGGCATCTGCTTGCCTTCGGAAGTAATCACTACCGCACGTTCAGCTCCTTTAAAAAGAGTATAATCTGATAAAGCCAATCCGTCTTCGGACACAAAGAATCCGTTTCCCGTATTCAGCATTTTATCATTCTTGTCATAAGTCACTATTGAGAAGACTGCACGTTTTGCCTTCTCTACCCATTTTGGGGTTTGTGCCATGCTTCCTTGTACCAGGAAGAAAAGCAATAAAGGTAGAATTAAAATCTTCTTCATATCAGTCATTGTTTCTTTGTTTCACAGCTTCATAAATCAGGATACCGGCAGCTACAGAGACATTCAGGGATTCGATAGTGCCCAGCATCGGAATTTTCACCCATTCATCACAGAGGGCAAGGTTTTCATAAGAAACTCCTGTATCCTCCGCTCCCATTATGATGCAGAGGGGACCTGTATAATCGGCCTTGGTATAGTCATAATCTCCTTTTTCGGTAGCAGCCACAATGCGGAAACCACTGTCTTTCAGATATTGCAGAGTTGAACGGAGGTTCTGTTCACGGCATACCGGAAGAGTATGTAGCGCTCCTGCCGATGTTTTTACGGCATCAGCATTGACCGACACACTACCCCGGACAGGAATAATCACGGCATCGACAGCTGCACATTCGCAGGTACGTGCAATCGCCCCGAAATTGCGTACATCAGTCACTCCGTCGAGCATAACAAAAAACGGATTTTTTCCTTGCTCAAACAAGAAAGGAACAAGATCCTCCGCTTTCTGATAAGTCACAGAAGAAATGAAGGCGATCACTCCTTGATGATTTTTCCGGGTAATACGGTTGATACGCTCTACCGGAACACGCTGAACAGGTATCAGCGTACCTTTCAAAGCTGCAAAAAGCTCCTTGGAAAGATCACTTTGAATATCTTTCTTCACGAGGATCTTATCTATCTCTTTTCCAGCCTGAAGGGCTTCTATCACGGCACGAACGCCGAAAATCATTTCACTTTTATCTAACATCTGGTTGATTTACTATTTTACTATTTACTATTCACTATTTATCAGTTGCGGGCAAGCAGGGATTTGGCATTGCCAAGGGCAGCTTCGGTCAGAGTGGCACCACTAAGCATGTGAGCTATTTCCTCTACCCGTTCTTCGTCAGTGAGACGGCGGATATGGCTGTTGGTTTCCGTATCGCTATCTTTCTTGTATACCTTATAATGAGCACGCCCACGGGCAGCAATCTGCGGCAGGTGGGTGATACTGATTACCTGACGGTTGCGGTCGCCCATCTCCTGCATCATGTCCGCCATACGGTCGGCTATTTCACCGGAGACTCCGGTATCTATTTCATCAAATACGATAGTCGGCAGCTTGACGGCTCCGGCAATCATCGCCTTGATAGAAAGCATGACACGGGCGATTTCACCTCCTGAAGCTACAGAAGAGATATTCTGCAAGGTGCCGTTCTTATTGGCGGAAAACAGGAAGTTGACTGTATCTTCTCCTTGCAATCCCGGCTCTTTCTTCAGTCCCATTTCTATCTGGAAACGAACATTCGGCATTCCTAATGGAATCAACCGGGCAGCCAGCTGTTTTTCTACTTCACGAGCAGCTTTCGTACGGGCTTTGGTCAGCACTTCTGCCTGTTGTTTCACTTGTTTATATTGTTCCTCTTTGCGAGCAGTCAGTTCGGCGATACGCTCATCATAGGAAGTGATGTCCGACAATTTGCTGCGGTATTCATCCGTTAGCGCTATCAATTCATCAAGGGTTTGTACCCGATGTTTCTGCTGTAAGGAATAAATCAGATTCAACCGTTCATTCACTTCGTCCAGACGAACCGGATTGAATTCAACGGAGTCACTTTGTAAAGAGACTTCGTGCGAAATATCTTTCAGTTCGATATAAGCGCTCTCCATACGTTCGGTAAGTTCCTTGGCCGGCTGATATACTCTTTGCAGATTATTCAGTGTATTCAGACTGTCTTTCAGATAAGAAAGCAAGCCACCTTCATCCGAAGCAAACGACTGCTCCACCCGGTAAAGTCCGGCTTTTATCTCTTCTGCATGACTTAATGTTTCAGCTTCCTGCTCCAGTTCTTCCTGTTCGCCTTCCACCAAACAGGCTTCTTCGAGCTGTTCGAGTTGGAAGCGGATATAATCTTCATCGGAGCGACTTTTCTCTGCCAGTGACACTAATTCAGCGAGTTCGCGATCTGTCTGTTTCCATTCGTCATAACACAGATGATATTTCGCCAATGCAGCGTCATTATGCGCCAGAATATCAAGCACATTCAACTGAAATCCTTCTTTATTAAGCAGCAGATTCTGATGTTGCGAATGTACATCTATCAGCTGTTCGCCCAGCTCTTTCACTTGTGCCAACGAAGCAGGAGTATCGTTGATGAATGCCCGGCTCTTACCGGAAGACTGCACTTCACGACGCAAAATGCACTCTTCATCATATTCCAACTCGTTTTCTTCGAAAAACGGACGCATACCATAGGCAGATATATCGAAACGTGCCTCTATGATACATTTGGAAGCTCCGTGGCGAATCGCTTTCACATCGGCACGCTGTCCTAACAGGAGTCCGATAGCTCCCAGAATAATTGATTTTCCGGCTCCCGTTTCACCTGTTATAACGGAAAAGCCTGTTTCAAAACTGATATCCAGTTTTTCTATCAATGCGTAATTCTGAATGTATAGTGAACGTAACACCTTCTATTTTAATTAAAAATTAAAGATTAAAAATTAAAAACCGGGAGACAGGGTGGCTACCAGACGGTCGATGATGTCTTGGGCTACTTCCGTCTTCGGCTTCAGAGGATAGTCTGTACGACCTTTCCTGTCAATGATACTTATTTTATTGGTATCATGGCGAAAACCGGCTCCAGCATCATTCAACGAATTGAGCACAATAAAGTCGAAGTTTTTGCGTTCGAGCTTTCCTTCGGCATTCTGCTGCTCATTATTGGTTTCGAGGGCAAAGCCAACCAATAACTGATTTTTCCCTTTCAGTGCTCCTAAATTGGCAGCGATGTCTTGTGTTGCCTGAAGATGGAGGGTTAGTTCCTCTTCTTTCTCCCGCTTAATCTTCTTGTCGGCCACTGTTTCCGGACGGTAGTCGGCTACTGCCGCACAAAGAATACCTGCATCAGCATCTGGAAAATGGATCTGTGAAGCCGCATACATTTCTTCTGCTGATTCCACATCTACACGCCGGATACGGGAATGTTTCGTTTTGAGCTGCACAGGACCTGTTATCAATGTCACCTGCGCTCCGCGACGGGCACATTCTTCTGCCAACGCAAATCCCATCTTTCCGGAAGAATAATTGCCTATGAAACGCACCGGGTCAATTTTTTCGTAAGTAGGTCCGGCTGTAATCATCACTTTCTTTCCGGATAGTTCATCACTCGAAGCGAAGAATTCATCCAATACCCGGATGATGTTTTCCGGCTCTTCCATACGTCCCTTTCCTACCAAGTGGCTGGCTAATTCTCCTGTTCCCGGCTCGATAATGTGATTACCGTAGGAACGCAGTATATCCAGATTTTTCTGGGTGGCGGGATGGGCAAACATATCGAGGTCCATTGCCGGAGCAACAAACACGGGAGCTTTTGCCGAAAGATAAGTTGTTATGAGCATATTGTCGGCTATTCCATTGGCCATTTTACCGATAGTAGAGGCAGTGGCAGGTGCAATCAATACAGCATCCGCCCACAATCCGAGATCGACGTGGCTATTCCACGTTCCGTCACGCTGGGCAAAAAACTCACTGATGACCGGTTTGCTGGTCAAAGCCGAAAGAGTGATGGGAGTAATAAATTCTTTTCCCGCCGGAGTAATTACGACTTGCACTTCCGCTCCCTGTTTTATCAGTCCGCGAATGATATAGCACGCCTTGTACGCGGCAATACTGCCGGTAATTCCAAGAATTATTTTTTTTCCTTTTAGCATTATTTTGTAATCAAATTACTCATTTCACGCAAACGGATTTTTGTCAATGCCGCCTTAGTGTTCAACGTGAAATCACTATTCAAAATCCAACTGTAATATCCGGGATCTTTCTTCAAAACCTCGGCTACAGACATTCCTTTATATTTTCCGAAGTTGAACACTTCCACCCCATTATCATCGTACACCATGCGTCCGGCAAAGTCTACATTCTTGCTGAAACTTGAATAATCTGCCAGGAACGCAATATCATTCTGAAGATCGGAGTAACGGTCGAGCTGTGCTTTCAGCACTTCGTAAGTGGCCCGTGTATCTGCTTCGGCAGTGTGTGCATCTTCCAGATTCTTGTCGCAATAGAATTTATAGGCAGCAGACAGGGTGCGTTGTTCCATTTTGTGGAAGATCACCTGTACGTCTACAAATTTGCGTTTCGTCATATCAATGTCCACTCCGGCGCGAAGGAACTCTTCAGCAAGGACAGGAATATCAAAACGATTGGAATTAAATCCTGCCAAATCGCAACCTTCAATGTCCCTGGCTATGTTTTTCGCCACTTCTTTGAAAGTAGGGCAATCGACTACGTCGGCATCATAAATGCCATGTATAGCAGAAGATGCTTCCGGGATATGCATTTCAGGATTGATACGTAATGTTTTTGCTTCTTCATTTCCATTCGGATATACTTTCAGATAGCAGATTTCAACAATTCGGTCTGTGTTGATATTGGTTCCGGTTGTTTCTAAATCAAAAAAAACAATGGGATTTTTCAGGTTTAATTTCATTTCTAATTATTTTTTCCACCACAGAGTAACACAGAGTTCCACAGAGTGTTTTATGTATTTATTGCTCTGTAGAACTCTGTGTTATTTTGCGGTGATTACTATTAATCATTTAGCATCATCGGCATCAGCAGCATCAGCAGGTCTTCGTTTTCTTCCTGCTCTACCGGGATGATTACTCCGGCACGTGAAGGATCTGCGAGTTCGATGACTACTTCGTCTGCTGAAATATTGTTCAGGATATCGATGAGGAATGTCGATTTGAAACCGATGCTCATTGCTGCACCTGCATACTGGCAAACTTGTGTTTCTTCGGCAGAAGTAGAGAAGTCAATATCTTGTGCGGAAATCACAATCTGGTTTTCCTGCATACGGAGTTTAATCAAACTACTTGCCTGCGACGAGAAAATAGACACACGACGCAAAGCTCCTACCAACTGTTGACGGTCTACGGTCACTTTGTGCGGGTTGTTCTGCGGAATTACCGAGTTGTAGTTCGGGTAACGTCCTTCAATCAGGCGGCAAACCATCCGGTAGCTTTCGAGCATGAATACAGCATTGCGTTCATCGAATTCGATCGTCACTGTGCCTTGTTCTTTCGGCAAAAGATTCTTAAGCAAAGTAGCCGGTTTCTTTGGAAGGATGAAGGCTGCACGCTCGTCACCTTTGGCTGCCAATGTCTTGCAACGCACCAGTTTATGACCGTCTGAAGCAACCATTGTGATGTCTTCTGTGGTAATATCGAAATAAATACCGTTCATCACCGGACGAAGTTCGTCATCGGCAGTAGCAAATACCGAACGGTTGATACCTCCCAGAAGTACACTTGCCTCCATTTCTACACGGACTGCATTATCACCCAGTGTAGCCGATTGCGGGAATTCATCCGCATTCTGCCCCATCAGGCTGTATTTTCCGTTCTGGTACTGCACTGTTATTTCATAATTATCCGGATTGATTTCAAATGTAAGTGGTTGTTCCGGGATTTCTTTCAGTGCATCAAGCAATGTTTTCGCTACTACGGCAAAACGCCCGTTTGTATCGCTTTCATTCACTTCTACGGTAGTCACCATCGTTGTTTCACTGTCGGATACAGTCACAGACAATGTTCCGTCTTCCAATTCGAAGAGGAAACAATCGAGAATTGGCAGCGCATTTTTTGAATTAATCACACGGCTGATGGCCTGTAAATGGCTGGAAAGAGCAGTACTTGAAACGATAAATTTCATATATTTTCGTGTATTTAAGTTTTAAATGTTCTATCGCACAAAGTTACGAAAAAAGATTTGGGCTGCCCAATAAAACAAAAGAAAAAAACAGGCATTGTGTGAGGGATATTACTAAAAAATTGTAACTTCGCCCCAGAATTTAAAATTATCGCAATGGAATTTACAGGAAAAATCATCGCTATCCTCCAGCCCAAAGGAGGAGTTTCAAAAGCTACCGGCAACGAGTGGAAAGCGCAAGAGTTTGTTATCGAAAGTCACGACCAATATCCACGCAAAATGTGCTTCGAAGTATTTGGGGCAGATAAAATAGATCAGTTCAACATTCAAATGGGCGAAGAACTGACTGTTTCATTCGACATCGATTCTAACCAATGGCAAGACCGCTGGTTCAACAGAATCCGTGCATGGAAAGTAGAACGTGTCAGCGTAGGTGCCCCAATGGCTACAGGCGGTTCCGTTCCTCCCTCAGCTCCGTCGGCAATGCCGGAATTTACTCCGGGCGACGCAAAAGACGATCTGCCATTCTAAACCGAAAGTCATTCGTCGGACGAATAAGCATAAAAAAACTCCCGATAGAATTTAATTCTGTCGGGAGTTTTTTTTATAGAATGATTGTATATAAACCACGATTTTTATTCTGATTTATATTTCAAAACAATATTGGGATATACTACTCCATCGGTACAGGCAAACTGGACAAAGAGTGTAAAATTACGGAAAAAGTCTGCATTGCGCAGGAAGAAATCCGGTACGAAACGGACGTGATTTTCCGATTGCCGGAACACGTGATCGAAATCCGCCATCAGCATAAAATGATATGAATCAGACAGGTGATCCATACCCGTCTGATAAGCCATTGCCCCATTAAGCACTTCCCCTTTATCCAGTTGGCGAATATAATGCGACAGGCTATCCTCATCCGGAGCGAGTAACAAACGTCCGCCATAAAATGCTGCATACACATCCAAAGTCGGTTCAACAAAACTGGTCAGTTGTTTAAACAATGTTGTTTGAGGCAACCGATAGACCAAGTATGCCTTATTTACAGTATAACAAAAAGTAATACGGGGAGTTTTTCTTCCTTCATCTGCCGGAGCAGTATTGACAAAGGCACGAAGCATCCTTTCAGCTTCCGTCACATCTGCCACAGACAGGCTCAAGACTGCCGCTGCATCCTGCAACGTATCTTCACGCTGGAAGAGACAGGCAACCAGGTCTTGCCCGGCATTTTCCATCAGATAGCGGGAAAATTCCTTATCTCTATTCTGCACTTCACTCGTGCGGACTGCCCCGTTCTGCTCCTGCGCATTTCCATAAGAAAGTAAAGACGCCCAGTCCGTAATCCCCTGTCTGCTAAAATAGAAAGCAGTGGAGGGCAGTGCTTCACCCGGGAAGCCTTTGACTGATTGCTGCTGGCGAAGTTGTTTTATAAATGCAAAGCAAGTATCTGCATCATGAGTGATGCCGGAGAAATAGATAAAATCATCTTTCATCTTCATGTCAAATTCCGTCCATCCCATCATCCCTTTCATACGGGTATAGATTGTGGCGACCGCTACACTTTTTTTCGGAGCACGCACTCCTGTAAAGGTCGGATCATCCGCCAATGATTTGTCACTCTTATATGCATCAATAACGTTTTCAATCAGTTTTTTCTGAAAACTTAACGCCATAAAATCAGACGTCAGATAGCAGGCTAGAAAATCACCATCTGCCATCGGGTAAATGATTATTTCCTCTCCTTTGTAAACAAACGTTTTCGGTGGATAAAGCGAAGATATATATTTACGCACAAACCTGTTCACCAATTCCTTATCCCCATTTCCCAATCTGCAATAAAGTACCTGGTTCCGTTCGTTATCCGGTTCGTGGAAACTAATCAGCATCTGATTCATTTGCCGACTCAAGCCATGGGGAGTATCTTCCGAGAGGGCATAAAGGCTTTGTTTCAGATAAGAAAAAAGTTTGGATACATAAAGATATTGCTGATTTTTACTACAAGTCAGATCATCGACCTCCGCTACAAACTCGAGCACATCATCGGTAACAAATACGGCTGAAGTGGTGGATGGAACCAGTTCATAAAGATCAAAATCTTTCTGCCCTTCGGCCGCCGACAGTCTAAAAAAAGAGTACAATGCGAAACCTGAGCACAAAAGTACAACAGAAGACGTGATCGCTATTTTCACTATCGTACGAAGTTTCATAATATTCGCTGTTTATCGGCTAGGTGCAAAAATAATAATTTCTACAAAGAAAACAAAACTTTTGCTAAAAATTTCACCGATAATCAAAGATAGATATCCAATCCGTCGAATGCCAAGTGAATATTTTCCGGAAGGCTCTTTTCAACCTCCGCATGCAAGCCCATATCATGACTCATGTGTATAAAGTACGTCTTCTTTGCCTGAATGCGCTGCGCCACTGTCAATGCTTCTTCCAAATTCTGATGAGTAGGATGCGTGGCAATCCGAAGTGCATTCACTACCAAAACATCTATTCCCGCCAATTGTTCATAGGATTCTTCGGGCATGGTCAGCATATCAGTGATATAACCTAATTGCCCGATACGATATCCCAGAATAGGCAATCGGCCATGCATCACACGTAAAGGAAGTACCTCCGTGTGGTTAACAGAAAAGGCCTGCCCCACCGAGATTTCCTGCAAAGGAATGTCAGGAACTCCCGGATAACGATGGTCAACAAAGCAATAGGGCATACGCAAGCGCAAGCCTTGCGCCACATAATTTTCCGCATAAATAGGCACTGAACCAAATCGGCAAAACGGACGCAAATCGTCCAACCCGCCCACATGGTCATAATGTTCATGCGTAATGAGCACACCATCTATCTTCTCAAAAGGAAGACGCAATACCTGTGTCCGGAAATCCGGACCGCAATCTATCAAAATTCGCGCATCATCTGTCTCAACAATAGCAGATGCACGCAATCGGTTATCTTTCGGATCGGTAGAAGTACAAACCGGACATGTACAGCCGATTTGGGGTACCCCCGTCGATGTTCCACTTCCAATGATTCTTACTTTCACTTGTTACTTCTCAATTTATTAAGTTAACTTCCGGGTGGATATCAATGCCGAACTTCTCATGAACAGAGGCTCGGACTGCATCTGAAAGCGCAAGAATATCGCTACCTTTTGCTCCACCAAGATTCACTAACACCAGCGCTTGTTTATCATGTACGGCAGCCGGACCTAAGGCCTTACCTTTCCAGCCGCATTGGTCGATCATCCATCCTGCCGGAATTTTCACCCGATCTTCTGCCAGCTCATAGTAAGGTATCCGGGGATATTCCTGCTGCAGGGCTTCCAGTTTTTCTTTCGGCACAATGGGATTCATAAAGAAGCTGCCGGCATTTCCCATTACCTTCGGGTCGGGCAACTTGCTCTCACGAATATCAATTATCACTTTCCGTACAACAGAAAGCGTCAATGCCGGATATTTTTCAAGCTCCTGACGAATGGTTCCATAATCTAACGTATAATGTTCTTTTTTACTAAGTCGGAAACGGACATAGGTGACAAAAGCCGACTTGTTTTCCGGGCGTTTAAAGATACTGTTGCGGTAGGTATATCCACACTCTTCCACCGAATAAACGCGTTCTTCAGCTTGAATGTTCACCGTTTCCACAGCTGTTATCAGATCTTTCACTTCAACGCCATAAGCTCCGATGTTCTGTACCGCGCTCGCTCCGACCTCACCGGGGATGAGCGACAGGTTCTCCGTTCCATACCATCCATGTTCTACGCAATATGCAACGAAGTCATCCCATACTACTCCCGCTCCCACTCGTACCGACACAGAGTGTTCATCCTCCTCCGTCACTTCGATTCCTTCAATGCGGGAATGGAGTATCAACCCGTCGTAATCTTTGGTAAACAGCAGGTTACTGCCGCCACCAATATGCAAAAAAGGTGTCACAATGGCACCTTGCACAATCAGCTTCTTCAGTTCTTCAACCGAAGAATATTCTAAAAAACGAGCGGCACTGACATCGATGCCGAATGTATTGTAGGGCAAAAGAGAATACATATATTTTTAGTTATAAGTTATACTGTTATAGTGCATCTTAACCTGTATCAGATACTTGTATCTTCAAACTTATACAATTCCCATTCTCCGGCTTTCCGGCGGAAATAAAGGATATTGGAAAAACCATTTCCGATACCTTTCAACGCCAGGATTTTCGTGGGCGAATCATCGTCATTCCGCTGTCCGTAATTAATATTAGAAAGGCGGTCGACAGGAAGTACTGGTTTGAAGGCAAACCACTGATTAAGGTCGAGAGTTGTCTCCAGAATAGAGAAATCATCGTCCGGATCGGTGGTTACAAAAGCCAACGGCTCCCGCACACGCTGACTCTGAAAAAGACTATCCGTTGCAAAATGTCCGAAAAACTCAACAAAGTTTTCATTATCACTTCGTTCAATGGGCCGCAGGTTGATTGCCTCCAGTATCCATGCACCTTTGATACGTTCAAAATAGTATCTTTTCACCATTCGTGTTTTCACGAACATCCACTCTACCTGCACAGAAGTGAGGGAGGTATCTCCTACTAGATCCATGTCTTCTTCTCTATCAAACAGCAGTGTATAATAATGCTGCTTGGTAAACAAGTCGTCATGCTTCCAGTTGCGTTCCTCGATGTTTGACTTCTTATCTCCATTGTAGTAGGGCAATGGAAATTTCACACGCTGACGCTGTAACACATCATCGGAAGCAAAATTGTAAATAAAATCATCGAAAGATTCATCCGCCTGTATAGGCTGCGGATCTTCCGGCGATTTATCATGGTGGCTAGAATCGGCTATCTGCCGGACTGAATCCACCTCTTTAGTAATAGATGCGAAGGGGTCAATATTTGTTTTCTTGTTTCCACAAGAGCTCAATATACCGAGCAGTATGACCCCTGCAATTAGTTTTTTCATTATTTCAGTTTCTCTCTTAACTTTTCAAGCATATCCACCGTCATGCTTTCCAAATTGTAGGCCGGCTTCCATCCCCACTCTTCACGAGCACAGGTATCATCCAGACTATCGGGCCAGCTATCGGCTATGCGCTGCTTCAAAGGATCTATATCATAAATCATCTCAAACTGCGGCACATGCTTCTTGATAGCTTGATATATCGTTTCCGGATCGAAACTCATGGAAGCGATATTGAAAGCATTGCGATGTATCAATCTTGCCGGATCGGCTTCCATCAGTGTGATTGCTGCATTCAGCGCATCCGGCATGTACATCATATCCATTAAAGTGCCTTGCTTAATGGGGCACACAAACTTTTCTCCTTTCACTGCCGAGTAGTAAATATCGACAGCATAATCGGTCGTACCTCCTCCCGGAGGGGTCACATTCGAAATAATGCCCGGAAAACGGACAGCACGGGTATCGACACCGTATTTATTAAAATAGTAATCACTCAACAACTCTGTCGTTACTTTAGTGACTCCATACATGGTACGGGGACGTTGAATGGTATCCTGCGGTGTTTTCGTGTGAGGCGTACTAGCGCCAAACGAACCGATAGAACTCGGAGTAAACACCGCGCACCCTTGTTCACGTGCCACTTCCAGCACATTCCACAATCCATCGATGCCTATTTTCCAAGCCAGCTTGGGTTTCGACTCGGCAACTACGGACAACAGAGCAGCCAAGTTATAAATTGTATCGATATGATACTCTTTTACTACAGATGCAATCGCCTCGCCGTCCGTTACATCAGCAATAGCCGACGGTCCCGACTCCTTTAATTCCCCTTTAGGTTCTGCACCCGGAATATAACCAGCTACTACATTTGCATTTCCGTAACGTTTACGTAGCTCCATCGTTAGCTCCGACCCTATCTGTCCGGTAGCTCCAATAATCAAAATGTGTTCCATTTTTTCTTCTGACTTAGAATATCAAGCTTAAATAGTGCGCAAAGTAAGCACTTTTTTTTCAGATTTTAATCAAAAAGACATTGTTATTCCAAGAAAAATTGTGTCCTTTGCAATATAACTTAATCACCCAAACACTATGTACGGTAAAATGCAAGAATATCTCCGCCAAACATTGGCTGAAATCAAGGAAGCCGGACTTTATAAAGAAGAACGACTGATTGAAAGTGCGCAGCAAGCTGCCATCACTGTAAAAGGTAAGGAAGTATTAAACTTCTGCGCAAACAACTATCTAGGATTGTCCAATCATCCCCGATTAATCAAGGCTTCGCAGGAAATGATGAACAACCGTGGATACGGAATGTCATCCGTCCGTTTCATTTGTGGAACACAAGATATACACAAAGAACTGGAAGCTGCCGTCTCGGACTATTTCCAGACTGAAGACACGATTCTGTATGCTGCCTGCTTTGACGCTAACGGCGGTGTATTCGAACCGCTTTTCTCTGAAGAGGATGCCATCATCTCGGACTCGCTAAACCACGCTTCTATCATTGACGGGGTACGTCTTTGTAAAGCGAAACGTTACCGTTATGCCAATGCTGACATGAAAGACTTGGAAAGATGTCTGCAAGAAGCGCAGGCACAACGTTTCCGTATTGTTGTTACGGACGGGGTGTTCTCAATGGATGGCAACGTAGCTCCGATGGATCAGATTTGTGATCTTGCCGAGAAATACGATGCGTTGGTAATGGTGGATGAATCCCACTCTGCCGGTGTGGTAGGTGCCACTGGTCATGGCGTAAGCGAGTTGTATAAGACTCACGGACGTGTAGATATTTATACCGGAACGTTGGGTAAGGCTTTCGGCGGTGCACTGGGAGGATTTACCACCGGACGTAAAGAAATCATTGATTTGCTCCGTCAACGCAGTCGCCCGTATTTGTTCTCCAACTCATTGGCTCCAGGTATCATCGGTGCAAGTCTTGAAGTTTTCAAGATGCTGAAAGAGAGCAATGCCCTGCATGACAAGTTGGTTGAAAATGTAAACTATTTCCGTGATAAGATGACGGCTGCCGGATTTGATATTAAACCGACGCAAAGTGCTATTTGTGCGGTAATGCTGTATGATGCGAAACTGTCTCAAATTTATGCTACACGTATGCAGGAAGAAGGAATCTATGTGACAGGTTTCTACTATCCGGTAGTGCCGAAAGATCAGGCCCGCATCCGTGTACAGATTTCTGCAGGACACGAAAAAGCACATCTTGACAAGTGTATCGCTGCCTTTATCAAGGTAGGTAAAGAACTCAACGTATTGAAAGCGGAATAACTCCGAAGCAAGGTTTCCTTGCGGAATCTATATTTTAGGCGCGGATTACACGGATCACACAGATTTCACGTATCTTACACAGTTGCTTTATAACAAGCTTCATTCTAAAAAACGTATAATACGTGAAATCTATATAATCTGCACCTAAATTCTCTTTTATAAAATGAATTTTGAACCGCTACTTGACTACAAAAAATAGATTATGGAAGAACTGACCCTCACTACTCCTGCCCTACTTTTCTCGGCAGTTTCATTGATTTTGTTGGCTTACACCAACCGTTTCTTATCGTATGCCCAACTTGTGCGCCAACTGCGTGACCGCTACGTGGAGAACCCTTCGGATATCACTGAAGCTCAAATCGAGAATTTACGGAAACGGTTGAACCTGACCCGTACAATGCAAGGACTGGGTATTGCAAGTCTTTTTCTTTGCGTAGTCAGTATGTTTCTTATTTATATCGGACTGCAATTATTTTCTGCTTACGTATTCGGACTGGCACTGATTCTGTTGATAGCCTCTCTAGGCGTATCTTTCCGCGAAATACAGATTTCCACCCGTTCACTGGAGATTTACTTGGGAACGATGGAGAAAGGGAAAAACAAAAAATAACACGGTTGACAATCCCTCCTATTAAGTTTTATCAAAACACTACCCGGCAAGGAAGGATGACCGTAAAGCGACTTCCCTTGCCTACTTCGGATTTGAGTTCAATCCTTCCACCCAGTTTTTCTATAATTACCTGACAAATAGAAAGCCCCAATCCTGCTCCCTGTGAAAATTCGTTCTGTTTGTAGAAACGGCTGAAAATCATCCGTTGTTCTTCGCGTGGAATACCTCTCCCAGTATCTTCTACATAAATCCGCACATGCCCCTCATCCGGCAGATAAATATACCCTAATTTGATATATCCGGTTTCCGTAAATTTACTGGCGTTATTCAAGAAATTTGTTAGAACTTGTATCAAGCGCTCTCTATCCACATTAATTTCCAAAGGTATATTATCCACTTCTTTCAGGAATTCCAGGCGTGGAGCAATCAATACCTGGTGAGTCATATAAATGTCATCAATCAGCTCTCTCACCCTACATTTCTTAAACGAGAAAGACATATAGCCTGATTCGATACGAGAAAGCTCCAGAATATCGTTAATCAATTTGAGCAGCAACTCGCTGTTCTTATTAATAGTGCCGATGTATTCTTCGCGTTCTACGGAACTCAATCCATCTTCCAATGCCAGAATATTGGCAAAGCCAACAATCGAATTAAGTGGAGTACGTATCTCATGGCTCATATTTGCCAGGAATGATTGTTTCAATTCTGCCTTTTCAGCGAGTAAGCGTGCAGCTTCCAGTTCCTCCTCACGATCTTTTATATCTTGTATGTTGAGCAGCAAACCTGCTGTTTTATATTCACCACCCGAAAGCTGTTTAGTAGTATAACGAAACTCCCACCACTGATAGCCTTTACCGTCGAAGTTACAAAGCTCCTGCACAATTTTTTTATGAGCACTTTTCAGATTTCGCCAGTTGAACTTCACTCCCTCCCAATGATCGGGATGAATAAAGCTCATGAATTCCTTAAACGAAAGTTGTCTAGGATTTAACCCTTGCGACGCCCAGAATGCATCTTCAAAAACAAAACAACCCTTATCCAATCTCCAAGCATACGTCATTCCACCCTCAATGGCTAATGACAATGTTTCTTTTTCATCAGCCAATGCTATAAGAGCCTGTTTTTTCCTCATCTGTTCCCGAAGATATAGCCACCAAAGAGAAGCAAAAAGTAAAATCAGGAAAAGAACAAATGAAGCGACTAAGGCTCCCCACAAAAATGGATATTCATCTCTGAACGGAATATTGATAATACGATAGTTAGCAGGAATACTTTCCTTACTCAAACCAATTTGCGTCATTGTATTCCAGTCTACGACATACTCTTTCCGGCTTTCAACAATGGGTATATCCGAGGGACTTGCGCCATGCAATATGCGAACGGCAGTTTTCACCTCTTCTTCTACCTGAATAGGCAGCGAAGTGATGTATCCACCCAACAACTTCTCACCAAACCCAAAGGCTTCATTAATAGCTGTCAGACTAGGACTACCACAGATACTCCCAATATTAATAGTGGTGTAATCACGTTTCAACTGGATATAACATTGATCGCGGTAACTCCTGTTTAAAACCCACATAAAAGTAGCATCCGAATGATTTCTGGCATTACGCAAAGGAATAGCCATGAAACGGGTATAACCTTCTTCCTGTGCCAAACGTATCTGTTCTTCAGGAGAAAGTTCGGGATTATCTATGAATCCGGTCACTTTATGTCCTTTAAACTGCTCCTTTGCATCTCTTCTGATTTGTCTGTCGATATAGGTAGTATCGAGCATGGTAAACAAACGAACGTGCTCACCGAAAAGCTCTTTTGCCACACTGATATTCTCATTAAAGGCTATCTTGTCATGGAAGCCAGTCACGTTGGGATGATGTTTCAGTAATCCCCAATTCGGATAATTGACACCACCAAAAACCACAGGCACTTCTTTCGCCAACTGAATTCCGCATTTCATCAATGAATAAGTAGCCTGGTCTTCATTCACCAGAATCACTTCCGGCCGCCAGTCTCTCGATACGGAATCAACCAGAAAGCGCATCCGTTCGAGTTCCGGTTCTTCCCAGTAGGATTCACAGTCTAAATAAACGGTACGAATATCAGCATCAATTTTCTCTTTTTCAAATTGCTCCGCTATCATCCGGTTAAATTCCGGATAAGCCGCATAAGTCTCCTCATAAGAGTGGATAACCAGAATACGCCGTTCTTCTTTTTGAGAACAACTACTCACCCCCAAAAAGAGCAATAAAAATACAGGGAGCAATCTAAAAATTCCTCTATTCACACCATTCATTTATAATAATCGGGATTAATTTTTCTCTGACTCGTAATACAAAGGTAGTTTATTTTCGAACATATAAGCCTAATAAGTGAAAAAAAAGAAGCTGTCTGAACAGAAATTCAGGCAGCTTCTATCTATATAAAGAACTATTTTTTCAGAGTAGCATCATTAACGCTGTCCCAATTGTGAATCTACAAAGAAAATTCCGGTATCACCAGCCTTCTTGATCTTGTCAACAATGCCTTGTGCTGTAGCTTCTTCTTCTACTTGTTCGCGAACAAATCCCCACAAGAAATCCTGTGTTGCTTTATCCTTTTCAGCAGCAGCTACGTCTACCAGCTTGTCCACCAATTGAGAAACATGACATTCATGCTTGTAAACGTGTTCAAACACTTCGAGAGGTGTACCCCATCCGTTAGGAACAACATCTATTTTATCCACTTTAGCAGTCCCTCCACGTTTGATGATATAATCTGCCATTGCATAAGCATGTCCCATTTCTTCCTGGGATTGCTTTTTCATCCAATGAGCAAAACCGCTGAAACCTTCTTTCTCAAAATAGAAAGACATTGCTAAATACAGGTTAGCAGACCACATTTCAGCAGTAATCTGTTCGTTAATTGCATTCTGTAATTTTTCTGAAATCATAATCGTATTTTTTATTAAGTTGTTAATGTAGTTTCTTTTTGAACTCATTACAAAAATAACAAGCTTTCAGTTAAAATTGTTCCATGCACCCTATATTTTTAAACTACATTCACATTTTGATTGTAGTGGTTCATTTTTTACTTACACCAGTTCGTCGGAAGTATATCCTTTCGGCAGTTCACGACAGTTGTATCCGGAAGCCATTATTTCACCATAAGCACCAGCAGAACGAAGGGCTATCAAGTCACCACGCTTCACTTTGTTCAGGTCAATCGCTTTTCCGAAAACATCCGACGATTCACAGATCGGTCCTACTACATCGTATGCCTCCAATGGTTCTTCGGAAGTAATATTTTCCATTTTATGGAATGCCTGATACAGAGCCGGACGGATAAGATCGGTCATACCTGCATCCAGGATGGCAAATTTCTTCCGTGTGCCTTGTTTTACATACAGAACCTTAGAGATTAAGGAACCGCACTGTCCTACAACTGCACGTCCCAATTCAAAATGCAAGGTCTGATAAGGACGTAATTTCAGTTGTCCGGCATAGGTAGCAAAGTAATCCTTGAAGTTCGGAATAGCCTGACGGTTGGGATGTCCGTAGTCAATTCCCAAACCACCTCCTACATTGATATGTTCGACCAGAATTCTGCGAGCTTCCAATTTATCCTGCAATTCATTGACACGATTACAGAGAGCTACAAAATCGCCCATATCCAGAATCTGTGAACCAATGTGGAAATGAAGCCCGATAAACTTTACGTTTTTCATCTCCTGCGCCACATCTATCACCTTGTCCATATCCTGCATGCTGATACCGAATTTATTTTCTGCCAAACCGGTAGTGATATTTGCGTGAGTATGTGCGCCTACATCCGGATTGATACGGAAAGCAACATTAGCCACCTTATTTTGAGCAGCAGCCAATTCATTGATTACTTCCAGTTCGGGAATAGACTCTACATTGAAACAGAAGATGCCGTACTCCAGCCCGAGGTTAATTTCCCAGTCTGCTTTACCTACTCCTGCAAAAACAACTTTATTGGCCGGAAATCCTGCACGGATAGCGGCACGAATTTCTCCACCGCTCACACAGTCGGCTCCCATTCCGCTCTCACGGATGATGGTAAGTACTTTCGGGTTAGCATTTGCTTTAACAGCGTAATGCACTGAATAATTAGGATATTTGGCAACCTCATGGTTAATAGCCGACAATGTATCGCGCAGCACTTTGGTATCGTAATAATAAAAAGGCGTCTGCAAAGTGCGGAATTTATCGATTGGAAATATTCCCTTCATAATTCGAAAAACTTGTTTAGTTGGTTAAAAAAGAGCGCTTTTATCAGTTCGGTAAAAGCGCTCGTATTATTTGTGGAATTATTTGCCGTTGAAAAGCATATCGCTCAACGATTGTAAAGCTACTTTCTTATCACACTCCCGAATGAGGAAGGAGATATTATAGTTACTTCCTCCAAACGAGATCATTCGCACCGGTATATCGCGCATCGCATCGAGTGCTTTTGCTTCAAAACCGACATTTTCCCATTCAAGGTCACCTACAACGCAGATGATACACATTTCTTTATCAACGGTTACTGTTCCGTATTTCTTCAGGTCATCCAGAATCTCATTAAGATGTTTCGTGTTATCTATCGTAACAGATACACCGACTTCTGACGTACAGATCATATCGATAGATGTCTGATAGCTTTCGAAGATTTCGAACACCTTACGCAAGAAGCCATGAGCCAATAACATGCGGCTGGATTTAATCTTAATAGCAGTGATGTTATCTTTTGCAGCTACTGCCTTGATCTTGCCTTTTTCCGTATCGTTAGAAATCAGTGTGCCCGGAGCCTCCGGATCCATTGTGTTCAACAGGCGGACAGGGATATTGGCATATTTAGCCGGCTGGATACAAGTAGGGTGCAGAATCTTTGCACCGAAATAAGCCAACTCGGCTGCTTCTTCGAAGTGCAGCTGGCGTACCGGAGCGGTCTTGTCAACAATACGCGGGTCGTTATTGTGCATACCGTCGATATCTGTCCAAATCTGGATTTCGGAAGCGTTCACTGCTGCTCCGATCAGAGAAGCGGTGTAGTCGCTACCACCACGTTGCAGGTTGTCTATCTCACCGTAAGCATTGCGGCAGATGAAACCTTGCGTAATGTAGATTTCCGTATCCGGATAAAGATCCAATTGAGCACGCAATTTATCCTTAATATATACGGGGTCCGGTTCTGCGTTCTTATCAGTACGCATGAATTCCAAAGCCGGAAGCAACACGGACTTCACACCGCATTCCTGCAGGTAAAAGTTTACCATCGCCGTAGAGATAAGCTCTCCCTGTGCCAAAACCACTTTCTCTTCGAACAAAGTGAAAAGGTCTTTAGTATAGGAGCGGATGTAGTCGAAGTGGGATTTGACAACTTCAAGACCTTTCTGTTTATATTCCTGGGTTGCAAAAAGCTCATCAATATGCTGTTTATATTTTGCTTCCAGCTTATTAATAATCTCGTTGGCACCCTCCGGATTCTTCTTATACAGATAGTCCGAAATTTCCACCAATGTGTTTGTTGTTCCTGACATAGCAGAAAGAACAACAATCTTCTGTTCACCATCGGTAATCAATTTGGCTACTTCCTTCATGCGCTGAGCAGAACCTACGGAAGTTCCTCCAAACTTTAAAACTTTCATTTTCGTTACTGTTTTAGTTATCTATATTTAAATCTATTTCTATTGTTCTCTGTCTGGGCATATATTCATCAGTCACATCTACAATCTGATGGTCGGCACAACGATATACCCTGCCCGGATAATCTTTCAACAGTTGCAAATTGTGCGTCGTCATCACTACCGATGAGCCGGATTCGCAGATATTGTGCAACAATTCAACGATGGCTTTACCTGTTTCCACATCCAGATTTCCGGTTGGTTCATCCGCCAGGATGATAGCCGGAGAATTGAGTACGGCACGTGCAATCACAATGCGCTGCTGTTCGCCACCGGAAAGTTCGTTCGGAAGTTTATAACCTTTGTTGGACATTCCCACCAGTTGAAGCACTTCTTCAATACGCTCCTGTATCTCCTGTTTGTTTTTCCAGCCTGTGGCACGAAGTACAAATTCCAGGTTATTATATACAGTACGGTCTGTGAGCAGCTGAAAATCCTGGAATACAATGCCTAACTTGCGGCGCAATTGCGGGATATGCTTACGTTTGATAGATCGCATATTATAGCCCAGCACTTCCGCTTCACCGTCAATTACATCCAGTTCGCCATAAAGAGTCTTGAGCAGACTCGTTTTTCCCGAGCCTACTTTTCCGATCAAATAGACAAACTCTCCTTTGTGCAATTCCAGATTTACATCACTTAGCACACAGAGTTCCTGTTGATGGATTTCTACGTTCTTATATTGTATCAACGCCCCGTCATCCATGCCGACTCCCGTTTTAATTTTTAATTTCTAATCTTTACTTATTAATGCTTCTTCCAGGTACTGCTATGTCTTTCCTGCAGTTCACGTGCAAGATCTTCAATGCGATAGCCTTTTGAAGCAAGCAATACAATCATGTGATAAATGAGGTCGGCTCCTTCGTAGATCAAACGTTCATCAGTACCGTTCGTTGCTTCGATCACTGTTTCCACAGCTTCCTCACCTACTTTTTGAGCTATCTTATTGATTCCCGACTCAAACAGGCTGGTTGTATAAGAACCTTCGGGCATTTCTTCGTGACGTTTGTCTATAAAGTCCTGCAATGCTTTCAGGAACATGACCGGTTCTTCGTTTTTCTCCCCCCAACAAGTATCTGTGCCTGTATGACACACAGGACCTACCGGATCTACTTGAATCAATAATGTATCATTGTCGCAATCAGCCTTTATAGATACAACATGAAGGAAGTTACCGCTTTCTTCGCCTTTTGTCCATAAACGATTCTTCGTACGGCTAAAGAATGTAACTTTTCCGGTTTCTACCGTTTTATCATAAGCTTCTTTATTCATGAAACCCAGCATCAAGACCTTACGTGTCTCGTTGTCCTGTATGATAGCCGGAACGAGTCCGTTCATTTTATCGAAATCCAATTCCATTTTTATATAAGTTCTAATTACTATTCCAATTTACAATTACCACCTATTCGCCTACGGAATTCTTTTGCAGACAGTTCCTATATTTATCTGACTATATAATCCATCCGCAGGAAAACCCGGCCGGGGTGCCTCACCCCCTGATGGTAATTCCTTCGCCGCAAAGATACGATTTTAATTCGGGAATTTTAATTTCTCCGAAGTGAAAAACACTGGCAGCCAATGCAGCATCTGCCTTTCCCTGTAAAAAGACATCACGGAAGTGCTCCTTACAGCCCGCACCTCCTGAAGCTATGATGGGAATGGAGAGTTGATCCGCTAAAGCGGCAAGTGCTTCATTTGCATAACCGGCTTTTACACCATCGTGATTCATGCTTGTGAAGAGTATTTCTCCTGCTCCGCGTTCCTGTGCTTCTTTAGTCCACTCGAACAGATCTTTATCCGTTTCGATGCGTCCTCCGTTCAGGTAACATTTCCAACCGTTTTCGGTCTGTTTGGCATCTACAGCCAACACACAAACTTGTGAGCCGAAATTCTTTGCTATCTCGTCAACCAACCGGGGATTGCGGATAGCGGAAGAATTGATAGAAATCTTATCTGCCCCTGCATTCAGCAGACGGTCTACATCACTTAATTCATTGATTCCACCACCTACGGTAAATGGGATATTGATATTAGCAGCAATCCGTTTTACCAATTCCGTAAAAGTCTTACGTCCTTCATGGCTTGCAGTAATGTCCAGGAAAACAAGTTCATCCGCCCCCTGTTCACTGTAAGCACGACCTAGTTCCACCGGATCACCGGCTTGACGCAAGTTGACAAAATTCGTTCCTTTCACGGTTTGTCCGTCTTTTATATCCAGACAAGGTACTATTCTTTTTGCTAACACAATCCTATTTTATTTATTGTTCAACAATTTATAATCTATATTCCTGAAGCTTGATTCTTATCTCCCTTATTATAAAGGTATCTTATTTATTCCGATACGCTCATTACAGAAAGATTCTCAAATCTTGTAAGGTGATATGTCCTTCGTATAATGCCTTACCGAAAATAACTCCGGGAACACCGGCCTCATCCAAGGCTACAATATCATCCATCTTGCTCACCCCGCCACTAGCCATCAGATAAAGGTCAGGGAATTTTGCCAGCATCTCTTTATACAAATCGATAGAAGGGCCACTCAACATTCCGTCACAGCTAATATCCGTACAGATTACTTTTCGTATACCTTTATCTATATAATTTTCGAGAAATGGAAAAAGTTCACAGGCACTTTCATCTTTCCAACCATTGACGGCTATCTTATGTTCTTTTACATCTGCCCCCAAAATAATCTTCTCACTGCCGTATATTTCCAGCCAATGACAGAATAATTCCGGATCTTTCACTGCAATGCTTCCTCCGGTTACCATCTGCGCACCGCTCTCAAAAGCAATTTTCAAATCTTCATCACTCTTTACTCCTCCACCAAAATCTATGACAAGAGAAGTGCGTACAGCAATCTGTTCCAACACCCGATAGTTAACGACATGATGAGAAGCAGCACCGTCCAAGTCTACCACATGAAGCCTGCGAACACCGTTCGCTTCAAACTCCTTTGCAACTTCCACCGGGTTCTCATTATACACCTTTTTACTATCGTAATCTCCCTGGGAAAGGCGTACGCACTTTCCGTCAATAATATCAATGGCTGGAATAATTTCTATCATCTATTTACTATTTGTATCTTAGAGGTTTAAAAAGTTTGTCAGAATCTTCTCTCCTGTCTTACCACTTTTTTCCGGATGGAACTGGGTAGCATAAAAGTTATCTTTATGGAGCGCAGCACTGAACGGGTGAATATAGTCAGTTGTAGCAGCAGTAAAGTCGCAGGTCGGCACATAGAAGCTATGCACAAAATAGACAAACTCTTCTTCGGTGAACCCTTCAAACAATTTGCTATTCGTTTTTCCAATGGTGTTCCATCCCATGTGCGGCACTTTATCCTCATGTTTCTGCGGGACAAAACGTTTCACATCCACATCAAAGATATTCAAACAATCGACTTCTCCTTCTTCGGAATGCCGGCACATCAACTGCATGCCGAGACAAATTCCAAATACAGGCTGACGGAGATTCTTAATCAGTTCGTCCAGTCCCGTTGCCTTCAAGTGGTTCATGGTAGTTTCCGCCTCTCCCACTCCGGGAAAAATAACTTTATCGGCCGATTGGAGTTCTTCTTTATCAGCAGTAATCACCGCTTCTACCCCCAACCGCTTTAAAGCATAATCCACAGAACGAATATTGCCGGCATTGTATTTTACAACTGCTACTTTCATCAGCTAAATATTACTGTTTTATTTTTATAAGCCAAAACTTTGCGCTCGATGTGCTTCTGCACTGCACGCGAAAGAACGATTTTTTCCAAATCCTTTCCTTTATTTACGAGGTCTTCAATAGCATCTTTATGAGTAATGCGCACTACATCCTGTTCAATAATCGGTCCGGCATCCAGCTCTGTCGTTACATAATGACTAGTTGCACCAATAATTTTCACCCCTCTCTGGAAAGCTGCGTGATAAGGCTTCGCCCCTACAAACGCAGGAAGGAAAGAATGATGAATATTGATAATCTTATTCGGATAAGCATTAATCATCTGTTCGGAGATCACCTGCATATAGCGTGCCAATACAATAAATGTAATCTTATGTTTGGCAAGCAATTCCATCTCTTTGCGCTCCTGTTCTTCTTTCGTCTCCTTGGTGATAGGGAACAGATAGAAAGGAATTCCGAAACGTTCTGCTACGTGCTGCAAATCCGGATGATTACTTATAATAAGAGGTATCTCTACATTCCACTCTCCTGCCGTATACCGGGCTAACATATCGAAAAGACAGTGTGACAGCTTGGATACGAAAATGGCCATACGTGGTTTTACATCAGAGAAATAAAGACGAAAATCCATTTCATATTTTTGCCCGTAGAGTGTTCTGAAATAATCTTCAATTTTTTCCTGTGGAACCAGAAAATCTTTCAGTTCCCATTCAATACGCATGAAGAAGATGTTCTCTACATGATCTACATACTGATCCAGATAGATAATATTTCCTTTGTTTACCGTAATAAAGTCTGTCACTTCCGCTAGGATTCCCGGTTTGTCGGGACAGTGCAATAACAGTTTGGCTGTTGTCATCATTCTTTCTACTAATTAACGATTCTAGGCAGATTATTTTCTACCTTTCTAATTTTAGTCCGCAAAAATAACGATTTATTGCAAAATTACGAATTATTCAAGCAGAAAGTTGATATAAAAACGGTGATTTCTTACAGATAGAAAGATATCGAGAGTTATTTTCAATGAAAAGAATGACAAACTTTAGGATAGTGACGCCATTGCCTTCGGATAGTGA